>BNJS01003816.1_pt1 | contig 299049 bp, 477 predicted proteins | sample 8540461 | NCBI WGS metagenome assembly BNJS01 (sample SAMD00202454, study PRJDB9452) | human saliva metagenome | isolation source: human saliva | place: Japan
AATTGAGGAAAATGCAGTTTTATCTATGTAAGAAAGGTTGTACAATAAAGGAGGCTGTTGCACCAGAGTGTAACATAGCCGCTTTGACTAAATCATCACTTCTTACTGGATATTGTTAGATATTTAAATTTGTACTTTTCCATTTTTATTTTTCTACCTCTTCTGAATATCTAGCAAGTACAAACATTAAGTCTGATAATCTATTTACATATTTTTTTGAATAAGTGGATTTAAATCTTTCTTGTGTTGCAAGAGAAACAATTCTTCTTTCAGCTCTTCTCACTACAGTTCTAGCTACATGGAAAATGAGCAGCAACTTCATCATCACCAGGTAAAATAAAAATGTGTTAATGGAGATAATTTTTTTGATTGTATTCATCAATATATCCTTCCAATAACTTTATATCTTCCTCTTTGATTTGATCCTTCATCATTTCTTTACCTCTATCATCACTAGCTAAGAAACCACCTAGAACCAATAGTTTTATTTTTGAATTTCTTTTTAATCTTTCTTTTTATAATTTTATTTTTTTGTATAATATCTTGCAAGACCTATGAAAAGAAGAAGTTTCATCTATGCAACCATAAGCTTCAACTTTTCAAACTATCTTTTTCTTGCTGAACTTCCACCAAGTAAATCAGTTTCTCCTTTATCTCCTCTTTTGTATAAACTTTTTGTTATATTTACATATTTTTTTATCTTCCATATTTCCTCCAAACTAGAATGGGAACTCATCATCAGCCACAGGTGCACTTTTCTATATCATCATCTCCAGATTGAAAATTCTTCAGAAATTAGAAGTTCTTCAAAAATTAACTGTTTTTCAGTTGAAACCTAGGAGCTTTATAAATCATTTCCTCCAGTATTTGCATTTGCTTTTGCTTCTCCAAATTCTACATTTTCTGCAATAACAACATAAGTAGTTAGTTTTTTTACCTTCTGACTCATATTGATTCATTTGTAAACTTCCTTTAAGTAAAATTTTTTTCTTCCTTTTCTAAAATATTCTCCTATAAACTCAGCTGTCTTTCCAAAAAGCTACACAGTTTATAAAATCAGCTGTTTGAGAATCAGTTGAAGTTTGAAAAAGGTCTATCAACTGCTATTGAAAATCTTGAGTATGCCTTCCCACTTTGTCCAAACTTTAATTCAGGGTCTCTCACAAGTCTTCCATTTAAAACAACTAAATTCATATTAATCTCCTTTCTGATATAAAAATGTTATATATTTATTCTAAAGTTATTTTACGAATATGTCAACCTTTTTTTATTCAATATTCATAATATTTAAAAATTTCTTTTTTGTAAAAATAATCTTTGAACATCTATATCTTCATTAGGATTAATTTCAATTTTTTTATCTCTTTTTATAATTTCTCCTGGTTTATTAGCTAAGATATATATTCTATCACTTAAAGAAATATAGCTTCTTCAATATCATGAGTTATAAGTAAAGTTGTTAAGTTAAACTCGTTTTTTTAGATTGAGATACCATTTATGTAGCTCTTTTTTTAGTTATAGCATCAAGAGCTGAAAAAAAGCTTCATCTAAAAAGAAAAATATTCCTTTTTAAACATATAAGTTCTAATAAGTGCTACTCTTTGTCTCATTCCTCCACTTAACTGTTTAGGATACTTATCAGCATATTTTTTTCTAAATTGAATTGTTTTTAAAATTTTTTTCTTCCTTCTTCAAGTGCAACTTTTTTTATCTATTTTTTTGCTATAATTAGAGGCAAAATTATATTATTAATTATTGTTTTATGCTCAAAAAGTAAATCTTTTTTTGTAACATATATGCAACCTTACCTATATAATCATCACTTCCATCGATAGTAATTTCTACCACTTTGTTTTTTTAAGACACCAGCAATAAGATTGAAAAAGAGTAGATTTTACCAACTCCACTACTCCCTACTATAGCAACTATTTCATTTTTCTTTAACATAAATATTTATATCTTTTTAGAATATGATTATCTCCAAAAGAATAAGATAAATTTTTTTAATTTCTAATGTTTTTCTTCATTTTTTTGTCCTTTATTCTAAATAATCATTTGAGAAACCTGTATTTTTCTGGAAATAGGATTTTTTTAGTTAATCCTTTTTCATTTAACCAATTATAGAAAAGCATTCCAACGAACTGGATCTATATATCCCCATTTATCTTTGTCAGTTGCATATTGACTAGCTAGATATTTTTTTGAGATTCTATTATCATAGCTTTTTTTATTTTTCAAGTTCAGGAGCATATTTTTATTAAAATTTCAGCAGCTTCTTCTGGATGCTCTATAGCATATTGATAACCTTTTTTTATAGCTCTTAATATCTTTATAGCCTCTTCCTTTATTATCCTTTAAATAATCGTTATTAGCTATTATAACAGGTGAATAAAAAGTTTAACTCAGGAGCATAGTCTTTATAGTAGAAAGAAATTTGTTTCATATTCTAAACTATCTCCCATAATTTTATCCCAAGCATAATATACAGGAGCTGCATCGAAAAACTCCATTTGATAGAGGAGTTATTGAGTTATCATCAGTATTAGGAACAAGTTCAACTTTTGAGTAATCTCCACCATCTTTTTCCATTATAAATTGTAGCATATTAAGTTCTATAGGAATATCCCAAGTTCCATACTTATGTCCTGCTAATTCTTTTTGGACTATTGATATTTAAGTTTTTTTATTAGTTATTATTCCAGAAGTATTATTTTTCTATGATAGCAGCTATAGCAGTTATAGGAGCTCCTTTTTGCTAATTTAGAAGCCATATAATCTTGGAAATATACTCCCATAGGTGCTTTATTATTAATAATTAAATCTGATGTACTTTCATTTTGCAGGTTGCTTTATATCTAAGTCTATTCCTTCTTCAGCAAAATATCCTTTTTCCTTAGCAACAAAAAGTCCAGTGTGATTAGTGTTAGGGTACCCAATCAAGTAAGAAATCAACTTTTTCAATTCAACAGGAGCTTCTGTCTTAGCTTCTTCTTTCTTTTCTCCACAGGCAGCTAACATAAAAAAATTGTAAAAAAATTCCAAATAACAAATACTTAATCTTTTTTCATTTTTCTTCCTCCTCTAAATATTTCCATTTTATAAATTTCTTTTCACTTCTTTTTAACAAGTTCCATACTAATTAAACTTATAGCTGATACTAAAATAATTATTGCAAACATAGTGTCATAATCAAAAGGCTTTTTTTCGCTCTTATCATAAAAGACACCAAGTCCTTCAAAACCTCCAAGCCACTCTGATACAACAGCTGAAATAAAAGCATATGAAACACTGACTCTTAATCCAGCATAGAAGTAAGTTAAAGCAGTTGGAATTTTTAAATGGTAAAGAATTTGCCACCTACTTGCATTCATAAGCTTTAATAACTGTATAGCATCTTTATCACAATGTCTAAAACCATCAAGTATGCTTATGATAATAGGAAAGGTGGTATTTATAACTATCAAAACAATTTTTGGTGTCATATCATAACCAAGCCAAAGTACTAAGATAGGTGCTAAAGCTATGGTTGGTATAGTCTGTGTAAATATCAATAAAGGATAGACTATCTTATTAATCATTTAAAAGCTATCCATAATAATTGCTAAAAGACAAGCAAAGAAAATTCCCAAGGCAAGTCCTATAAGAGCTTCAAGCATAGTTATTTTAAAATGAAATAAAAATAGTGCTCTATCTCTCACAAAAGGCATTAGCAATTTCTAATGGGAGTTGGAAAAGATAAATTTTGGAAGCAAGCCTAGATTTCCACAAACTTGCCAAACAGTTATTAAAATTATAATGCTAATAAAACTTATGTTTCTGTTTAAAAAAATTTTTTTCATATTTCCTCTTTTCTATAATAAAAAAACTTTCTCAGGATAGGCCAAGAAAGTTGATTATTAAAGTGGTACTCCCTTCGTTGGCATTATCCAAATCAGGTACTATGGGTTTAAGAAAAAAAGGTTCTCATCTCAGCCTTAAGCTCCCCAGTACATATATTGTTATATGAAAAAAAAATAATTCAGCTATCATACATCTAGCAGATCCTCCACCATATTTTTTTCAATAGTGTGTACATCTACTGGAAGAATAACATCATATTTTTCTATTATATTTTTTTGCTCATCAGTCAAAAGCAGAATAAGCTGTTGCTGACATAACACAAACATTAACTCCTTCGTTATTAACAAGTTCAATTGTATTTCCTAAAAAAATTCTCAACTTGTTGTTCACTTATGTATACTATTTCTTTTTTTATCTTTTTCTAGTTCATTTATAACTAGCTGCTCTTTTCTTCTAAGTTATCTATACTATCAGCACATAAAAATAGCATAATTTTTCTCCCATAGCCATCATAACATTCGTATGATATATAGCTTTTTCTTTCTTCATTTATTGTTTGATATGAATGGAAAAGCTATTTTTTTATAACCTGCATCTTCACAGAAAATATCTAAAAAGCTTTTTCATCTGCTCTTTGAGATAAAGAACAATATGCTTTTTTTATTCTTTCTATCTAATACTAAAGCTCCAGTTCCTTCAAGAAAAAAATATTTTCTTTTTCAAGTGAAGAATAATCGACTACATTTAAGTTATCTACATTATCAAAAAAATTCATATATTCTATCTGTTCTTTCAAGTCTTCTATTTTTCTGCAAACATAGGATATAGAAACAACAGTATTAGAATAATGTGTTGAAAACCAATTGTTTGGAAATATACTATCAGGTGTATGAGGTTCTTTTTGTATCCTGTATAACTTTAACATCTATACCTATATTTTTTTAGTTTTTCTACCATCTTTATCAAATTCAATTAAAAGCACTATTTTTGAATTTCTTGTACTGTCTTATTATCTCTTTTTTTGATAATAATTATTTACTGCTGTTTCTTCATTAAAAAGCAAACAAAAGCAGGTCTTACCATTAAAATTTTATTTGTTATATTTTTCATAAAGAACCTCCATAGTCTTTTTTTGATTTTTATTTTTTTCTTCAACATAACCCATTTCTTTTTAAAAATGGTTTTTCTTTCTCCAGTCATCTTTAACTTTTTACCCAAAGACCTAAATATATTTTTTTCACCAAGTAAATCTTCTATTTCTTGTCTTGCTTCCATTCCTATATCTTTTAACATTTTTTTCCATTTTTTTCCAATAATAATACCCTTTTGAGAATCTCTTTCAACATAGATATTTATATTGAACTTATCTTTTTTTACCTTCATTTCTTTCTACATCAATTATTTCAACTGCAACAGAATGAGGAATTTCATCTCTAGTTTTTCAATAGGATTTTTTTCTCTGACAATTTCTGTTATTATTCTATAAGTTGACATGTCTGTGTACATATCATCAGGATAGTATTTAACTCCCTTCTTCTAAATAAGGATCTAAAGCTTCTAGTAGTTGAGCAATTCCAAAAAGAATACATAGCTGAAGCAAAAGATTATCTTATCAAATTTTCCCTAATTTTTTTCTTCTATTTCTTTTTAATTTTTTTCTTCTTTTTTTGTTCATCACTTATTAAATCAACTTTATTTACAAGTAAAAATTTTTAGGTTTGTTTGAATTCTCATTTATTCTATCCATAACAAACATATCTCCAGTACCTATTGTCTTTGAAGCATCAATTAAAAAAAGTATAACGTCCACATCTTTTTAAAATATTGATTGCTATATTAGTCATATATTCACCCAAAAAGGTGTTGTGGCTTTATGTATTCCTGGAGTATCAATAAAAATATATTGATTATCCTTAACATTTAAAAATACCTTTTTATATTATCTCTTGTTGTTCCTGCTTTATCTGATACAATAGCAACTTTTTTTCAGCTACCATTTTATTTATTAAAGTTGATTTTCCCAACATTAGGCCTACCTACAATAGCTATAAATCCTGCTTTCATTAATTATCTCCTATTCCTATTTTTAAAATAGATCTCTCTTATTTTTTTATTTATTTCTTCTTCATCTTCTTGAAGACAGTTTTTTTAAAGTTTTAAAATCTAAATTGTATCTTTTTAAATCTGAAATTAAACTTGATTTTTTTATATGAGCCAAATAGATATCTTTTTTTCTATGGCATATTTCTCATAGTATTCTTTCAATTCCTTAGATATTTCAGCACTTATTTTCATAAGTAACTATCTTAGAATTTCTAAAAAAACTATGATTTTTTTCAAAATTATATTTAAGCAAATCTTTAATTTCAATTTTCAAAGATATTGATAAGACTTATCTTAGCTTCTGCTATCATTCTTGAAATTAGCTTTCAATCTAACTTCATTAAAAATTATCTGAGAGAGAGTTTATATAAAGCTTCATATTCATTTTTTTAAATACTTCTGTCCTATTCTCTTTAGATACTTTATCATTTGTTTTTTTGTAAGTTTGTATTCAAAAAAATTTTTATCTATATATCTATTTTTTTAAAAAGAAATTTATAAAAGTTTCTAATTGTACTATATTTTTCTTTTTAAAAACTAGCTACACTATATTTATCTTCTATTTCTTTAAAATACTCAATAAATAAGTCCTCATTTGAATTAAATATATCTTTTTCTTTTATTCTCTAAAAAAAGAAAGATATTCATTTATATCCAACTTTATAAGCTTCTACACTAGATTGTAATAAATTCTTTTTAATTACTAAATTTTTCTATGTATTTTTTTCTAAAATATCCACATTAGCCCTCATTTAACATTTTTATTAGCAATTTCTAAAACTTCGTCATTTATCTTTTTCTCCCACTAACATTCTTCCTATTTCTTTTTATTCTTTCATTAGCAGATAATTTTTTAACTCTACTTATAGTTTTAGAATTTCTCTACATATTTTTTTCTATATAGAATTGTTGACTTGCTTTAGAAGCTATAACAGGAGAGTGGGTAATGGAAATAATTTGAGTACTATCTCCAATTTCCTTAAGTTTTTAAAGCAATTTTTTTCTAACTGTTTCTCCACCAATACCTGTATCAATTTCATCAAAAAAATTAAAATTGGGAATATTATCAACCTTAGAGAAAAATAACTTTTAAGTGCTAACATACACGACTGACTTCTCCACCAGATGCTATTTTTATTTAAAGGTTTTTAATTCTTGACCAACATTAGTTGAGATAAAAAAATTCAACCTCATCATAACCATCATTAGTCATTCTATCAATTTTATTCATCTGTACCTTTAATTTTGCATCTTCCATATTTAAAAATTTTAATTCATTCAATAATTCATCTTCTATTTTTTTAAAAGCAATTTCTTTTCTTGACTTAGAAAGTTTTTTTCAGCCAACTTTATCATATTCAGCTTTAATTTTGTCTAGCTCTTTTTGTAATTCTCTAGTTTTAAAATCTCCACTATTCATATCTGATAGTTTCTCTTTTTAAATCTTCTCTGTATTCAATAAGTTCTGCTAGAGTTCTTTTTATACTTTTCTTTTATTCTTTTTTTAAAGTATTCATTCTTCCAGCAATCTTTATCTAAATCACTTTCAGTAACTTCTATATTTTTTTAGAAATATCTTCAATTTCTCCAACACAATCTTCTAGCTCATAGTAAGCACTTTTCCATTCTCTTAGCTAGTTCTAAATATCTTTCATCATATTTTTCCAAGATATTCTATGTTTTCTGATAGATTCAAGAATAAAATCCTAAAAGCTGAATCATCATCATATTTTTAAATATTCTAAACTTTCATAAACTTTTTCTCTTATTTTTCTCTGCATTAAATACTTTTCTTTATATTCAGCCTCTAAAATTTCATCTTCTCCATCTTTTTAATTTTAATTTTTTTCAATTTCTTCAAGTTGATATTCATAAAACTCTTTTTTTCTCTAAAGTTTCTTTTTTTCTCACTTTCTATCTTTTTCAATTTTAGATTTAATTTCTCTATGTTGAGATAGTAAACTTGATAATTTTTTTCTTTAATTTCTTTATCTTCTTTAGATAAAAAAAGCTATCTAGAAGTTTTTATATGATTATTTCTATTTAATAACATTTGGTGAGAATGTTGTCCAACTATATCCACAAGAGTTGAAGCAATCTCTTTTAAATCTGCTAGAGTTATTCTAACATTATTTACAAAGGCTCTAGCTTTTTCCATTTCTATTATAATATCTTCTTATTATAATTTCATCACCATCAGTATCTATACCCATAGCCTCTAATTTTTTTCTTTTTGTTCTCCATCAACATCAAAAAAACACCTTGTGCTACAAGATTTTTCTTCTCCATCTCTAATCATATCAACACTAGCTTTTTTTCACCCTATAAGTAAGTTGATACCACTTAGGATTATTGATTTTCCCTGCACCAGTTTCTCCAGTTAAAACTATAAAACCTTTTTCAAACTCAATATCTAATTCATCTATAATAGCTAAATTTTTCAATCTTTTAGTTCTCTTAGCATAAATTTTTCTCCCCATTTAAGTTTTTTTCTCTTAAAAACATCATAATAATTTCTTGCTTCAGGGTATAACTATTTTTTTAAACTTTCTTTTGAATAAAATATTTCTACTTTTATCCTCTAATTTTATTGTTTTTATGAGTATGTCCATCTATGTTAACTAAACCAAGCTGACTAGGTTCTGAAAGAGTTAAAACTAGCTTTACATCTCCTGATAAAATTATAGGTCTTGTATTTAGGTTATGTGGAGCTATTGGAGTTATAATAAATAACTTCTGCTCTGGAGTAACTATTGGATCCACCAGCTGAAAGCGAGTATGCAGTTGAGCCAGTAGGAGTTGAAATAATCACTCCATCTCCTTTAAATTTTTCCTAAAAATTTGTCATTTACATAGATTTCAGAGGCTACTATATTTCTTTTTTATAGTATCTCTTGTTAAGAACACTTCATTTAAAAGCTTTATATCTTCTATTTCCTATATTTAACCATAAAGAAAAAAATCTTTCTTCTATAGTAACTTTTATTTTTTTAAAATATTTTCAAAAATTTCTTTTATACTTATCTTTTCTAATTTCTGTTAAATAACCTAGAGTTCCTGAATTTATAGCAATAATCTTAGCTTTCTTATTCTTTTATATTTCTAAAAAGCTCTAAGTAAAGTTCCATCTCCACCTATAGTAACTATATAACTTTGCCTTATGTAAATTTTTCTTCATCCAGTATTTCAAACTCTTTTTTTATTTTTTTAAAAAAATTCTAAAAAGTTCTTTGTATATATTTATAGCACTTTCTTTTTCACTGTTGTAAATAATACTTAATTTTATCATTTCCCTTAATCCTTAAAATGTTGGTAATGGGTCTATTGCCCTTAAATTTGCTCTCAATTCATAGTATAGATTAGGCTCTTTTTCACTAGATAGTCCCTAGAACTCCTATTGTTTGTCCAGCACTTACTCTTGAATTATATCCAACCTTTATTGCTAGTAAGTTTCCATATACTCCTATCATTCCTCCACCATAGTCTATCATAACAACCTTTCCTAGTCCTTCAAAAGTTGCTAGCATAGATAACAGTTCCTGCCCTTTTGCAGCTACTATAGGGTTTCCTACTTTACCTCTAATTTCTATACCATTACTTTCTACAACTCCTGCCTTCTTTTGTCTAAAATAAACTACTATTGGCCCATTTAAAGGTTTAATTGTTTTCCCTGTTCTCTTATATGCTTCAGGATTACTAATTTTTTTGCATATCAACTGTTGCAGCTGCTTTTTATTTCTCTAAGTTCTTGCTTTTCTTCTTCTCTTAATTTTTTTCTATTTCTCTTTTTTCTTCTAATTCAATATCACTTGTATCAACTACAATTGGTACTTCAACTGGCTTTAGTTGGTGTTTTTAGGTTTTATTTTCAGAAGGTTTAGCACTATTTCTTTCTTAGCTTCAGCTTCTTTGAGCTGCTTTTTTTCCCTAGCAGCTTTTTCTCTTTGCTAGCTTTTTTTCACGAGCAGCTTTCTCTCTGCTGCCTTTCTCACTGGGCAGCTTTTTTTCACGAATAGCTTTTTTCTCTTTCAGCTCTTTCACGAGCAGCCTTTTTTCTCTTGCCTCTTTTCTCACGAGCAGCCTTTTTCTTTGCTGCCTTTTTCAGCAGCTTTTTCTAGCATTTTCTATTATTATTCTTTCAATTTCTTTAGAAATTCTTTGTTTTTTTCTTTCTTTAATTTTTTTCAATAGAAGATTGATGACCTTTCTTTTCTACTTGTAATTTTTTTCTTTTTAATTTATTTTTGTTCTTCTTTTTTTAGCATCCATTCTTCTAGCATTTTCTTTTAATTGATTTTCAAGTTTATCTAACTTAATTTTTTTCAGCTTCAATTTTTATCTTGATTTTTCTTTTTATATTACCTGTAACTTTTTCTATATAGCCCATTCTTTTGTAAATCCCCATAAAGAACTTCTCTATAGTTTCTTTCATAAGAATAACTTTTTTTCTGGAAGATCTCTACGATGTACTTTACTATATTTATCCCAAGCAATTATCTTAGCAATAAATTCAGATTCTTTTTCTATCATGCTCATCTTCAGAAATTTCAAGATTTTTTTCTACCATAGTCTATATTTCTTTCTTAACTACAGTGATTTCTTCTTCTATTTCTTTTTCTTTCTTGTGCCATTTTTTTCAATTTCAACTTCTGTATCTTTTATCTTTTTTTCAATTTGAGAAGTTTCTGTATCAATAGCTTTTATTCTTGTATTCTTTTTGTTCAATTTCCTGATCTATATTCTTTTATTCTTTTATTCATATCTTTTTACAGTTGCTGAATTAACATTGGCTGATATAAGAAAAGAATAAGAATAATTTATTAAATGTCGTCATCTTCAAATTCATCATAAAAATTCATCCTTCTTATCTTCAATTTCTTCTTCATAAAATTCATAGTCTAGGTCATCATCTTTTTTTCTTCTTCATATTCTATTCTTCCAAGATTAGCTGGAATTAACCATACTAAGAAATTTAAAAATTGCTATTGCACCTATATGCCATAAAAAAATATTTCTCTTAAAGATAACAATGATGAATCAAAAATTTGCATTTGTTACATATTTTCTAAAAGAAACACATAGATATTAAAAAAATATTAAAGTAGCTACCACACTTGACATTGAAAAAGGAATCAAATTTTTTTAAATTTAGATTCTTTAATATTTTCTGCATAATCTAAAGCCTGTATTAGCATTATTTAGAAAATTCTATTGCTACTCCTAAGTTAAATATAACTATAGTTACAAGAGCTATTAAAAATGAAAAAAATAGCACTACCTATTTGAGCAATATGAATTATATCACTTTGTTCTTGAGATTGTTTTTAAATAAGGTTCATCTTTATAAACCTCTTTAACTTCTTCTCTGGCTTCAATTAGTTTCTTGAACCCCATTCATCAGTTCAGCACTCTTTTACAGATACTATTAAAGAGTCTGTAAGTGGATTACTTGCTTCAGGTATTGAGATATTAAGTTCATTTTTGTAAATTTTTTTAAAACTTTCAGATTTATCCATAAATCTAACTGAACGAACACCCATCTATATGTCAATATATATTTTTCTATTTCATTTCTTTTTTTCTTCATCAAGATTATTTTTGTAAAGTCAACTATTATAAATGAATTAATCAAAGTTTCATTTAGATACTTTTTCAAGTTCAATGAAAAAAACTTATAAAAAAATATTTAAAGAGACAATTGTAATAACTATAATATAAAAAAACTCTATTCTTTTTCAATCTATTTATATATGGGATATCCTTTTAATCCATAACCAAATAACTTATACATAACTAACTCCTTCTTATTTATAAAATTTACTCTACCTTGTATTGTAACATATATTTTTAATTTTTTTATAAATAAAAAAACCTTTTAAATTTATATTTTAAAATATAAATCTAAAAGGTTTTTCATTATGCTAGCATTTTTTTCAAAAATCTAAATTTATTAGTTACCAGCTCTTAAAAGCTTGAATTTTTTTCGAAATCAGAAATGACTTGTTTTTTTGTTGTTCCATTTCAGCTTCTAATTTCTTTTAAAAGCATCTTCATATTTTTGAAGCTAATTCTTCATATTGAGATTTATAGAATCTTGTGTTAGCTTCAGCTTGAAGTCTTTGAGCTCTTTGAGATAGTTCATTGTAAACTTGTTCATTTTGAGCTAATGCTTGTCTAGCAGCGTCAGCTTGTGCTCTTTCTTCATTAAATCTTGCTTCTTCTTGAGATGCTAAGTTTTTGATATTCAGCATCTAAAAGCTTGTAATTCTCCTACTAAGTCAGCTGTGTTTGCTGCGAAATGCAGATGCAGATACTGCTAATACTGCTAATAATAAAAAAATTTTTTTCATTTGTGGTACCTCCCAAATTAAATTATAATAAATTATCCTTACATTGATAATTATACATAAAAATTTTTAAAAAAATTACAATATTTTTTTAGTATCTCTTAAATTATTTTTAAATTTCAATTATTTTTTTCTTGATTTTTCTTCTTTAGTTTCATTAGTTTCAAGAGTAACTTTTTCATTAGCTATATCTGCTATTAATTGATTATAAAGCTTGTCCAAATAGATTTCTTTTAACATCATTTAATATAGTTTCTTTAGCTTCTTCAAAAAGTAGCTTGTCTTTTTATCTTCTTTATCTTTTAGATAAACTATATGGAATCCTTCTTGTACTGGAACTAAATTTTGCTAAAATTACATCTTTTTTTATTTTCATTTAAAAATTTCTTCAGCTATAGCTGGATGAATATCAGTTATAAATATAAAATTATCATCAACATTTTTTTGTGTTAGCATCTGTTTTTTCATCATTTTTTTCTTTAATTTCATTAAAAGTTTGCCACAGTAACTTCTTTTTAATAATTTTTTTCTGCCTTATCTTGTTCTCTTATAAAGATAGTATCTAGTTTAACTTTTTTCAGGGAAATGTATAAAATTCCTTGTTTTCATCATAGATTTTTCTTTAAAACTTCATCTTCAATTTTTAGTTCCTTCTACAACTTTAGCAGCTTCTCTTTCTAAGAAATATCTTATAAAAAGAGTTTCAGTCTGTAAATTGATTTGTTCAATTTCAAAACTAGAATATTCTGCCTCCTTAGCTTTTTTTAATAGAATATTATGTAATACTTTATCGTCTTCCATAATCCCTCCAAATTTTTTTATTATTTTTTATTAGATTATATCCTATGCTATCATATTTTTGATTTTTTTCAAGATATTCTATTTATTTTTCAGAACTTTTTTATTTTTTTGGATTATTTTTATACATAATTAGTATATTTTTTTATCAAAAATATTTTTTTAAAAATTTCAATTGAATTTTATATTAAATCATAGTAAACTTATGTAAAGTATTAATTTATATATTTAATTTATTAATACATATAAAAAAATAAATTTTTTTATTTATACTATAATTTGGTTTACAAAAAAATTTTAAATAATAAATGAAAGGTGGTTTTTAATTAATGGATGCTTGGAGAGGTTTTAAAAAGTGGTGATTGGCAAAATAATATCAATGTAAGTGATTTTTATTAAACATAACTACACAGAGTATACAGGAGATGAATCCTTCTTAGAAGGACCAACTGAAAATACTAAAAAAACTTTGGGATATTTTTAAGTGGTATGTTAAAAATCGAAAGAGAAAAAGGAATCTATGATGCTGAAACTAAAATTCCTTCAAAAATCGATGCTTATGGAGCTGGATATATTGATAAGGATTTAGAAAACAATAGTTGGTTTACAAACAGATGCTCCTTTAAAAAGAGCTATATTCCCAAATGGTGGATTAAGAATGGTTGAAAATTCTTTAGAAGCTTTTTGGATATAAAGTTAGATCCAACTACTAAAAGAAATATATGAAAAAAATATAGAAAAAGCCACAATGCTGGAGTTTTTCTCTGCTTATACACCTGCAATTAAAGCTGCAAGACATACAGGAATCATAACTGGTCTTCCTGATGCTTACGGAAGAGGAAGAATCATAGGAGACTACAGAAGAGTTGCTCTTTATGGAGTAGATAGACTTATAGCAGAAAGAAAAAGAGAATTTGATGCTTATGATCCTGCTGAAATGACAGAAGATGTTATTAGAGATAGAGAAGAAATGTTTGAACAATTAGAAGCATTAAAAGCATTAAAAGAGAATGGCTGCAGCATATGGTTTTGATATTGGAAGACCTGCTGAAACTGCTCAAGAAGCTGTCCAATGGACTTATTTTGGTTACTTAGGAGCTATTAAGGACCAAAATGGAGCTGCAATGAGTTTAGGAAAAACTGCTGGTTTCTTAGATGTATATATAGAAAGAGATTTAAAAAGAAGGAAGAATAACTGAAAAGAGATGCACAAGAGTTTATAGATCACTTCATCATGAAACTTAGAATTGTTAGATTCTTAAGAACTCCTGAATATGATCAATTATTCTCTGGAGATCCAGTATGGGTTACTGAATCAATTGGTGGAATGAATAATGAAGGAAATTCTTGGGTAACTAAAAAATGCTTTCAGATACTTAAATACATTATATAACTTAGGAACTGCTCCTGAACCAAACTTAACAATTTTATGGAGTGAAAAGATTACCAGAAAACTGGAAAAGATTCTGTTCTAAAGTTTCAATAGATACTTCTTCATTACAATATGAAAATGATGATATCATGAGACCTCAATTTGGAGAAGACTATGGAATAGCTTGTTGTGTATCTCCTATGGCTATAGGAAAACAAATGCAATTCTTCGGAGCAAGAGCTAACTTTACCTAAAAGCATTACTATATGCTATAAACGGTGGTAAAGATGAAATAAAGAAAGAACAAGTTACACCAGCTGGAGAATTTGAAAAAAATTACTTCTGAATACTTAGATTTTGATGAAGTTTTGGGAAAAAAATATGACAAAATGTTAACTTGGTTAGCTTCTACTTATGTAAAAAGCATTAAATATCATCCATTATATGCATGATAAATATTCTTATGAAGCATTAGAAATGGCTTTACACTCATTAGATATTAAAAGAACTGAAGCATGTGGAATAGCTGGACTTTCAATAGTTGCTGACTCACTAGCTGCTATTAAATATGGTAAAGTAAGAGTAATAAGAGATGAAGATGGAGATGCTGTTGATTATGTTGTTGAACAACCATATGTTCCTTTCGGAAATAACGATGATAGAACAGATGAATTAGCAGTTAAAGTTGTAAGAACATTTATGAACAAAAATCAGAAGTCATAAAATGTATAGAGATGCTGAACCTACTCAATCAGTTCTTACAATAACTTCAAACGTTGTTTATGGTAAGAAAACAGGAAATACTCCTGATGGAAGAAGAGCAGGAGCTCCATTTGGACCAGGAGCAAAACCCTATGCATGGAAGAGATACTAAAGGGGCAGTTGCTTCTCTAGCTTCAGTTGCAAAATTACCATTTGAAGATGCTAATGATGGAATTTCTTATACATTCGCTATAACTCCTGAAACATTAGGAAAAAAACTGATGATGAAAAGAAAAAAATAACTTAGTTGGACTTCTTGATGGATACTTTAAACAAACAGGTCACCACCTAAATGTTAACGTATTTGGTAGAGAGTTACTAGAAGATGCTATGGAACATCCTGAAAATTATCCACAACTTACAATAAGAGTTTCTGGATATGCAGTTAACTTCATTAAATTAACAAAAAGAACAACAATTAGATGTTATAAACAGAACTATCAGTAGCAAAAATGTAATAAAAATAAATAGGGGAGAATTTTTTTCTCCCTTTATAATAAATTGTAAAAAGGAAATGATGATATGCAAGGTTATATAAATTCATTTGAATCTTTTTGGAACTAAAGATGGACCTGGAATAAGATTTGTAGTCTTTATGCAAGGTTGTCCTTTAAGATGCTTATATTGTCATAACGTAGATACATGGGAGTTAAAGGATAAAAAAACTATATTTATACTCCAAATGAAATTTTAGCTGAATTAAATAAAGGTTAAAAGCTTTTTTTAACAGGAGGAATAACAGCTTCTGGTGGTGAACCACTTATGCAAGCTTCTTTTTATATTAGAGCTTTTTAAACTATGTAAAGAAAATGGAATACATACTGCTCTTGATACCTCTGGTTTATATTTTTTTAATGATCAAGCAAAAAGGTTTTAGAATACACAGATTTAGTTTTATTAGATATAAAACATATTGATAAAGATATGTATAAAAAAAATTACCTCTGTTGACTTTAGAGCCTACTCTTAAATTTTATTCAAATATCTTACAAGAAATTAATAAACCTGTTTGGTTAAGATATGTTCTTTTACCTGGTTATACTGATGATGTAAAAGACTTAAATGACTGGGCTAAATATGTTTCACAATTTGATGTAGTTAAGAGAGTAGATATTCTTCCATTTCATCAAATGGCTATTTATAAATGGGAGAAAACTAATAGAGATTATAAATTAAAAAGATGTTTCTACTCCCTACAAAAAGAACAAATACAGAAAGCTGAGGAAATCTTTTAAAAAAATATGATTTACCTCTTTATAAAGAAAGAAGCTAGATATTATTCTAGCTTTTTATTATTTTTTTCAAAAACTATTGACATTTCTTTATTTTTTTGATGTATCATTACTCAAAATAAGAAATCAATAACCATCAAGAGAAACTGAGGGACTGGCCCTATGACGTTTCAGCAACCTATCATTAGATGAGGTGCTAATTCCAGATAGATGGAGATTAATAAAAAAAGACTTTTAACTAATCTCTATCATTTGCTTATGGTAGAGATTTTTTTATTAAAAAAATTATAGGAGGTAAAAATATGTCTATAGATCTAAAAAAATTTAGAAATAGAAACTCAGTTAGTACAATCATTAGAAGAATTTGAAGAAGGTGAATCAAGAACTGTTCCCTTTAGTTCAAAAGTACAACTTTTTAATTACACTAACCCTGACACATTGGCAGAATTATTTGATTTAAAAAAATTAGGATATTTTTTTATTCAAGACTTAGTAATCCAACTGTTGCTGCTTTTTGAAAAATAAAATGGCTATACTTGAAAAAAAGGAGTTGGAGCTTTAGCTTTTGCTTCAGGACAAGCTGCTATAACTGCTGCAATATTAACTATTTGTAAAGCAGGAGATCATATAGTTGCAGTATCTACTCTATATGGTGGAACTATCACTCTTTTAGCCTCAACATTAAAAAAATTATGGTATTGAAACTACTTTTTGTAAATCCCTGAAGCTAGTGAAGAAGAATTTAAAGCTGCATTTAGAGAAAATACAAAAAAATATTATATGGAGAAACATTAGGAAATCCCTGAAATGAACACTTTAGATTTTGAAAAAAATAGTTAAAAGTTGCAAAAAGAAAAAGATGTTCCAACTATAGTTGATAATACTTTAGCTAGTCCATATCTATGTAATCCTATTTCTTATGGAGTAAATATAGTTGTTCATTCTGCTACTAAAGTATATAGATGGACAAGGAAGTGTTTTAGGTGGAGTTATTGTTGATGGTGGAAACTATAATTGGGATAATGGAAAATTTCCTATGTTAGTTGAACCTGATGCAAGTTATCATAATATGAGTTACTATAAAAACATTTGGGAAATCTTGCATATATCATAAAAGCAAGAGCAAATATTTCTAAGAGATATGGGAGCTGCTTTTAAGTCCATTTAATGCTTTTATTTCTATTAAGAGGTTTAGAAACTCTACATTTAAGAATGGAAAGACATAGTGAAAAATGCTCTAGCATTAGCTACTGCCTTAGAAAAAAATCCAAATATTACTTGGGTAAAATATTCTAAAATTACCTAGCCATTATTCTTATAAAAAAATGCTGAAAAAGTATTTAACAAAAAGGTGGTAGTGGAGTAATTTTTAGTTGGTGTTAAAAGGTGGTAGAGAAGGAGCAGAAAAAAAGTTCATTAAAGGTCTAGAATGGATAAGAGCTGTTGTTCATGTTGGAGATTCAAGAACTTGTCTATTACATCCCTGCAAGCACTACTCATAGACAATTAAGTGAAGAAGATTTAATTAAATGTGGTGTATTACCAGAAGCAGTAAGAATCAATGTTGGTATTGAAAATATAAATGATATAATAGCTGATATTGAACAAGCATTAGCAAAAAAATATAAAATAAAAGATAAAAGCTTACTTGATAAAAGGATAATTTAAAAGTAAAAAAATAAGTGAGTTACGAATGTAGATTTTTAGGGTAAAAAAATTAAAAGCAAGTGAGCTGAGCAAAAAGCATGAGTGTTTGAGCAAAGCGAGTTTCATGTTTTTGCAGCGAAACGTTAATTTTTTTATCGTTAAGAAAATCTACTCAGTAACAAACTATTTTTTTTACTTTTTATTAATTAATATAAGAATTATAACTAAAGAATAAATATATATCAATTTTTTTGATTTTTCATATTCTATGGATAGATAACTAAATTTAGAGAAAAAAATCTATAAGATAAATTAAAAAAATTATATGAAATTTTTAATGATAGGTTTTTAATAAAAAAATGATAAATAGAAATTTTTCTAAAAATAAAGCTATGTAGTTAATTGATATATAGAAAACTTGCTAAAGGTAAAAAGTATCAAATTTGATATTAAAGATAAAAAAATTGTATTGTACTAAAGTAATAAACTGTTATGGGTATTAAAAATATTTGAATAGTAGTAGTAAATAAAAAGTAATCTAAAAACTTTTTTATTTTTTTATAGTTTATTTTTTTCTAATATAAGGAAAAAAATATATAATGGCTATCATGGCTCCCATAAGATAGCTGAAAAGAAAGTGAGAATACGACTGTAGGCTTAATTAAAATGGATAAATAAGCACTTATAATAAGGCTTTTTAGCTAAAATCTATCTTCTCATAGACTAATTTCCCTAGCAAATATACCAAAAGCCATTATATAAGCTCTTGTAAATGATGGACTTTCTTTTATTGAAAAGTAATATAGACTAAGTAAAAAGTATAAGTGACACTTCAAGTACAATTTTATTCTTTATTATTCTTCTTAAGATAAAATAAAAAAAATAGCTATGACCAAGCCTATATGTAAGCCTGACATAGCAAAAGACATGTGATAAACCTATATATCTTATCTTTTCTTGTAAACTCTTTTTAATCCTGCTATTATCGCCTAACAATATAGCTCTATTCAGATTTTTTTGTTTCATATAAATATCCTTCTTCAGCTCTATTAAATAGAACTTGAAGATAATTTTTCTAAAAAAATTATTCTCTATCTTTTTCAGATTTAATATCTTCAAGCTCAATAAAATAAATATCTTTATATTCTTTAATAGATTTCACTAAAAAAATACCCTTTATATTTTTCCATCTTCCTTATAATCTAGTTTTCCATATATTTTTTTCAAAGGATATTTATTATTAATTTTTAGATCCTTAACTTTACTATCAACTAAATTAAAAACTCATTCTATATACTTCTTTTTGAAAAAAATCTCTGTTATCCTAAGCCCTGTTGCAATTCTTAACATTAAAAATTATTACTAAAAAAATGTCAGTAAGAATAATTTTTTTCATAAGAAATCACCTTTATTTTTGTCTTTGATTTTAATTTTACTCCTAGACCTAAACTTTTTTTCTAATAACTTCTTCAGAATATTTTCTATTAACTTTTTTTAACTTCTCTTTTTTAGGCTCTTTCTTTAGTTCCTCTGTTTTTTTACTTCTTCCTGTTTAACTTCCTCTTGTTTTATATCTTCTTTTTTAGATTTTTTTCTAATATTTCTGTATTTTTTTAGAATCCTCAATTTTCTGTATTTGTAACTATAGTCTCAGTGTTCTTTTCAGTAGTATTACTATCTTCAACTACATCCTTCATAACTGCAAAATAATCTACAAATTTTTTTCTGATTTTCTAAAAACTCAAATGTTGTTTGTATTCAGCTTCTTTTTTTATAACATCCAACATTATTGAAATATTTTTTTGATCAGGATTTTTCAACTGTTGGAGTACTTGCACTTGGTGTGTTTAAAGCAGTACTAGAGAATAGTTGTTACTACTTTAGTTGTTTCTCTAGGTTTTTCAAAGCTCAACAATATTTTTGAGGCTTTTCCTTCAAAAAAACAGGTGCTAATTTGCTTTAAATAATAGACTTTCTTCAATATATTCTTCATCATTTCCATAGATGAAATAAAAACTCTTCCATGTTTTGATATAGTTAACTATTTCTTTAGTTAGAGCAGCAGGTAAAACTGGGACAACCTAAACTTCTTCCTGCAAAACCATACTTTTTTTAATATATTCATCATCAACTATATCTCCACCATGAATAACTATTGCTCTTGACTCTGCATTTGCATTTATATTTTCTTCAAGACCCTTTTAATCTTAAAGAATAACCATAAGCACCCATTATATTCTCCTAAAGTTAAAAAAAGAAACCTAATGAACTTTGATAAGAGTTTCGGATCATCTGAAAACTCTAAAGGAATTTCTAAACCAGAATTTTTTTAGAATGAGCAACACGAGTGGAATAAACTAGTTTTTTTCTTATTCAAATCCAAGACATAAAAATCTTTCTTCGTTTGAAGGTTTTAGTATAGTCTATTATAACCAAAAACTCCAGGATTTTTTTATTAGGTATTTGAACATATCCTAAATAAGCTTTTTGGAATATAGAATAGTCTATTTTTTTCCTTTTTATATTTAAAGCTATCATAAACAGATTTTACATCTAAAATTACTTTTTTTGAGGTTTAGTATCTGTTTCTGTAGTAACTGTAGTATTTTGATTTATACTTTTCTAAATTTGTCCCTTCAGAAAAAAACTAAGACTTGATATAATTAACAAAGCTAAGAAATATTAATGTTTTTTTCAAGATTTTCCCTCCACATCTTTTGTGATAATTGCTTTATTTTTTTCACTTTTTTTGGTTTTTCTTGAACTTTTTTTCAGTAAATTCTTCTTCTAAAAAAAGTTATAGAAATTTTTTTGAATTATCTGAACTATTCGTATCTAGATAAATTCTATACAATATTTTTATTAGCTTCCATAGTTGGTGGAAAACGATAACATATCTCAGAATTTTTTTAGCAAAAAGCTAATGACTTTTCTTGTAATAAATGCATAATCAACCTCATATAAATCTACACTTTGAAGTGAACTAATAGCATCATCTTTATATTCAATTTTTTTAGATATTTCAGAAAAAAATTATCTAATTTTGCTAAAATATCTAAACCTGTCTTTTCCAATATTTGTTTTTATAATTAGGTATAGCAATAGTAGAATTAACAACTTGAGAAATATTTTTCAATTCTTCTACGTCCCTATTACAACTAATTCATCTTTAAATAAATCTTTTTGATTTAAAGTCTTTTTAAGATTTTTTTAACACTTTTCTTTTTTTCATCAGTTATTATAATATCATAATCAGATATATTCTTTAGATTATTTATTTTTAACTTGATTTTACTTTTCATTTCTTTCAAATTTTTTTAGCTAAATTTTCCAATAAAATACTCTATTTCTTTATCTGTATAGACATTTACAACTTTCTCTTGAAGACCTTTGACAAGATCTTATAATGAGAAAAAAATTCCAAATAATATAATAGCTAATATTAATAAAATCCATTTTTTTCATATTTTCTCCTGTATTAAACTGTTTGTTCTCCACAAATTGAAAGTTGAAAAAGCTTCTTTAATTTCTTTTTAAATTCAATTTTTTTCCAAGTAAATACATCATCTTAGTTAATCCAGCCTCTGAAGTTATATCACTTCCATTTATAATACCTAATTTTGAAAGTTTATCTGTTGATTCATAAAGAGGCATTCTTACACTACCAGATATACATTGTGTTATATCTAAAATAGAATTTCTTTTTTTCAACTATAGTTTTTTTAATGTATTTATAAAATCTTCACTTGTTGGAGTATTACCACTACCATAAGTTTTTAATATCAAAGCTTTTATATTTTTTATTACTTTCAATAAAAGCTTGATATATAGTTAGGATTTAATCCTGGAAATAATTCTAACAGAAGCACATTGGCATCAATATTTTTTTCAACATAAAAATTTTTTTCTGTAGGAAGTTTTTAAAATTCTATCTTTTATAACTTTTTATTTCAGTAGCAATTTCTAGCTAAAGGGTTGATAGTTTGGTGACGAAAATCCATAGTAGTTATTACTATCTGTTTTTTTACTTCTATTTGCTCTCATTAAACTATCTCTAAAACAGATAGTCACTTCTGGAATAAGTGGAATATCAAATAATTTATGTCCCTGCAATATAGATAGAATTTATTAAATTTTTGTAAAACCATCACTTCTAGGATTTACCATTGGAGCTTGAGCACCAGTTAGAACAACAGGTTTTAGCTAAATTTTTTTCAACAAAAAAATGATAACATAGAACCTGTATAGGCCATAGTGTCAGTTCCATGTAAAATAACAAAACCTAGATATTTATCATAATTTTTCTTCAATAACTTCTGCAAGTTTTATCCAAAAAGTCAGTAGTTACATCAGATGAATCTATTAACTTTTTCAAATTGATAATAGTCTGTTGGAAATTTTTTTCTAACACAGAATAGCCCTTAGTTATTTCAGCCCAATTATATGCTGGTCTTAAAGGTTTTCCAACCATTCCTATAGTTCCACCTGTATTAATTATTAAAACTTTATTTTTCCATTTTTTCCTCATTCTTTTCCTAATTAGAGTTCTTATTATCTTCTAGAAAATTTTATAAGAACCTTAGCCATTTTTTTCAGTAAAAGGAGAATGTCCAACACTCTCAACTATAACAAAGTTCACAATTATTTAATTTTTTTCAGATAATCTATAAGCTGAAGAAACTCTAGTATTAAAATCTAAACGTCCATGAGCTATCTGAATTGGAATATCTTTTTATTTTATCAACTCTATTTAAAATATAGTCTCTATCTTTCCCAAAACATCTTATTATAGAAAATAATGTGCTTCTATAAGAGCAAGAGAAATTTCAAAATTTTGAATATCTTCTTCTAAAGACCAAGTATATTCAGATTCCATAGTTCTTAATTCAAAACGACTCCAAATTTTTAATTGCTTCATTTCTAAGTTTAATATCATCTGAGAAAAAAATCTTTTGTGATAAGCTTTTAAGTAAATCATCTTGTTCTTCTTTAGGAATAAAATCTTTAAAAACTTTAAATTCAGCAGGATAGATCTCTGAAATTCCTTCTTGGAAAATACCATTTTTACATCACTTTTCATTAGCTAAGAATATTCCTTGTAACACCATTCTTTTTTTACTCTTTCAGGATGATGTATAGCATAAGTTAGACCTAAAGTTGAACCATAACTTCCTGCAAATATAGTCCATTTATCAATGCCTATATGTAATCTTATCTTTTCCATATCTTCTACAGAATAAAAAAAATATTATTTTCTTTTTAACTCAACAAAAGGTAAACTTCTACCACAACCTCTTTGATCAAATAAAATTATATGATAGTATTCAGGATCAAAAAAATCTTCTTGCTTTTTTTCCACAGCCTGCTCCTGGACCTCCATGTAAAAAAATTATAGGTTCTCCATTAGGATTTCCACATTCTTCTACATAGATACTATGAATATCACTTACTTGTAACATATAGGATTTAAAAGGCTCTATTGCTGGATAGAAATCATAATTTTCCCATTTTTATTCCTTTCTATTTTTGAAAAAAACTAAGCTAAGTTAATAGCTTAGTTTAATTTTTGACATAATCAATTCATTTACAATTTCAGGATTTGCTTTTTCCCTTAGATAGTTTCATTACTTGACCAACTATACCTTTTTAGAACTCTTGGTTTTCTACCTTCGTCTGCAGCTTTATAGTCTTCTATCATTTTTTTGATTATTAGCTAGAACTTCTTCTACCATTTTTTTCAATTTCACTGCTATCTGATACTTGAACCATTCCTTTTTCTTTTTACAATAATTTCAGGATCTCTATTGTCAGTTAAAAGCAATTTCAAAAAGTTCTTTTGCTATTTTTAGATGAGATAATATTTTTTTATCTATTAAAGTAATTATCTTAGCAAGATTTTCACTGCTAATAGTAAATTTTTTTCTATATCAATATTTTTGATGTTTTAAAACTCTTAAAACTTCTGTCAATATCCAGTTAGAACTTAATTTAGGATTATTTGAAACTTTTACAACTTCTTCAAAAATAATCTGAAAGTTCCATTTCTTCTGTTAAGATAAGAGCATCTTTTTCATCTATTGAATAAGCATTTTTGAATCTTTCAACTTTTGCAAGTCTTGTTTCTGGCATATCTTTTTAATTTCTTCAATTTCTTCATCAGTTATAAGAAGTTTTAATAAATCAGGTTCATTAAAATATCTATAGTCCATAGCTTCTTCTTTTGATCTCATAACTCTAGTAATTTGGTTTTCTTCATCCCAAAGTCTTGTTTCTTGATCAACTTTTTCCACCATTTTCTATAAGTTCTATTTGTCTAGCTATTTCATAGTCTATTGCTCTAGCAACAGCTTTAAATGAGTTTAGATTTTTAACTTCAACTCTTGTACCCAAAAAAACTTTAGAACCTTTTCTCCATAACAGAGATGTTAGCATCACATCTAAGCGAACCTGTTTCCATAGAAACATCACTAACTTTAGTATATTTTTATTATATTTTTTTAAAGTATTTAGATACTCATAAGCTTCTTCTGAGTTTCTCATATCAGGCTCAGAGATAATTTCTATCAAAGGGATAGAAGCTCTGTTAAAGTTAAGATATGATTCATTTTTTTCCATGTATAGCCTTAGCTGTATCTTCTTCTATTTGAACCTTTGTTATCCCTATTTTGACTTCTCTACCTGAATTTAATTTAAATTCTATATATCCTTTTTTTCAGCATAAGATTTTTTTCAAATTGTGTGATTTGATAATTCTTAGGTGCATCTGGATAGAAGTAATTTTTTTCTATCAAAAGCACTTTCATTATTTATTTGACAATTAAGAGCAAGTGCTGCTTTAACTGCATAATCTACAACTTTCTTATTTAATTTAGGAAGTGCTCCAGGATGTCCTAAACAAATTGGACAAACATGAGTATTTATACCAGTCTCATCATAGTCTGATTTACAACCACACCATACTTTAGTACCTGTTTTTTTAATTGTAAGTGAACTTCCAGTCCTATTACTGACTCCCATTCTTTTTATCATAATCTATTCTCCTTATTAATCCAATTTAGGTAAATTTAATCTTCCTATTTTATTTTTCAAGTGCTGAAGAAACTTTAATCAATGTTCCTTCATCAAAAGGTCTTCCCATAAATTGTACTCCAACTGGTAAATTATCTAAAAGTCCTCCTGGTAATGATATTGCAGGTATTCCTGCTAAGTTTGCTGATATAGTAAATATATCTTCCAAATATAATTCTATTGGAGTTTTTACATCAGATAACTTGAAAGCTACACTAGGAGCAACTGGTGTTAAAATAACATCTACCTTTGCTAAAACATTTTCAAAATCTTGTTTTATTAGGTTTCTTACTTTTTGAGCTTTTTTAAAGTAAGCATCAAAGAAACCTGCACTTAAAACATAAGTTCCCATCATTATTCTTCTTTTTACTTCAGCTCCAAAACCTTCAGTTCTTGTTTTAACATATAGACTTTCTAAATCTGTATAATCTTTTGCTCTATATCCATATCTAATTCCATCAAATCTAGCAAGGTTTGAACTTGCTTCTGCTGGAGCAAGTACATAATAAGTTGGAACAGCATATTTTTGTATGAGGTAATGAAACTTCAACAATCTCTGCTCCTAACTCTTTTTAATGCATTGACAGAATTATCAACTATTTTTAATTTCTGGGTTTAATCCCTCTATAAAATATTCTTTAGGTAATCCAACTTTTAAACCTTTAATATCTTTATTTAAAAATTCTGTATAATCAGGAACTTCATTTTTACTAACTGTTGCATCATAGTCATCAGCTCCTGCTATAACATTCATACAGATAGCTACATCTTCAACAGTTTTTGCAAGTGTTCCTATTTGATCAAGAGATGAAGCAAAAGCCATAAGTCCATATCTTGAAACTCTACCATAAGTTGGTTTTTAAACCTACAACTCCACAAAAATGAAGCAGGTTGTCTAACACTTCCACCTGTATCAGAACCTAGAGATATAGGAACTTCTTGAGCTGCTACCGAAGCAGCTGCTCCTCCACTACTTCCTCCAGGAACTCTATCTAGATCCCAAGGATTAGCTGTCTTATGATGATAAGAAGTTTTTAGTAGTTGATCCCATAGCAAATTCATCCATATTAGTTACTCCAAGGATAATTGCATCTTCTTCTTTTTAATTTTTTTAACTACTGTTGCATCATAGATACCAACATAATTTTCCAAAAATTTTTAGAACAAGAAGTTGATTTTTGTCCTTCCATTAAGATATTATCTTTTTATTGCAAGAGGAATCCCTGCAAGTTTACCTAATTTTCTCCATTTTTTTCTCTTTTTCATCAAGTTTTTTTGCTTCTTCTAAAAGCTAGCTCTTTTCTCAACGAAACAAAAGCTTTTTTTACTTTATCTTCTATTTTTTTCTATTCTTTCATAAAATGAGTTTACTATTTCTTCTGCTGAAATTTCACCTGATAAAAATTTATCTCTCAATTCCTTTAGCAGTTAATTCATAAATAAACATATCTCCTCCTACTCCCCAACAACTTTAGGAACTACAATTGCATTTTCAGCACTTTCAGGTGCATTTAATAGTACTTTTTTTCTATTTCTATTGATGCTTTTTCTTCTTTTTCTCTGAAAATTATTTACAACATCATTTATATGAACTAAAGGTTGAACTTCTGATGTATCAACCTCATTTTAGCATATCAATATACTTTTAAAATATCATTTAACTCTACCTGAAACTTTTTCTATTTCTGCTTTCTTCAAATGATAATTTTGATAATTTTGCAATTTTTAAAAACTTCTTCCTTTGTCAGTGACATATCTTCCTCCTAAACTGAATACAAATATTCTATTTCTTCTTTAGTTAATTCTCTATATTTACCTTCTTTTTAAATCTCCTAAGGAAAAGTTCACCTATTTTTTTCTCCTTAACATTAGAACTTTATATCCAAATTTTTTTCTATCATTCTTCTAATCTGTCTATTTCTACCCTTCTCTTATAGAAATATACATAGAAGTTTTATTTTTTTATCATATTTTTATTCCAGATACTTTTAGCAGGTAATGTTTTTTTCCATCTTCTAGTAAAAACACCCTTTTTTTAATTCTTCTATCTCTTCTTTTTTTACTTCACCAAAGACTTTTTATATAATATTTCTTATATATTTCAGACTTAGGATGTACAAGTCTATTAAATAACTCTCCATCATTTGTAAGTAAAAATTAGACCACTTGTCATATAATCAAGTCTACCAATAGGAAAAAAATTCTTTTATCTGTTTTTTTATTAAATCTACTACTGTTTTTCTACCTCTATCATCAGATGAAGCAGATAAAACTTCCAAAGGTTTATTTAACATAAAATATACCTTTTCTTCAATTCTTTTTGTTTCTATTTTTTATTATCTATATAGATTTCATCATCTTCAGTAACATCTATACCAGTACTTGCAATAACTCCATTTACTTTAATTCTACCTTCTTCTATATATTTATCAATAGCTCTTCTTGATGCTATTCCAAGTGAAGATAAAAAAATTTATTAATTCTCATCAGTACTTATATTCTCCATATTCTTAATTTTTATCTTTTAAACAAATCATAATCTGGTAACTCTCTTATATCTCTAATACCTAGATAAGATAAAAAAATTTATCAGTTACCTCATATAAATTAGCCTTTTCTACCACTTTCCTGTCTACCACAATTTCTTACAAACTTTTCTTTCTTCTAAGTTTGAAATAATTCTATCAACAGAAACTCCTCTAATACTTTCTATTTCTGATTTTGTAATAGGCTGTTTATATGCAATTATTGATAAAGTTTCTATTGAAGCTGAAGATAACTTTTTTAGGTTTAGTCTCCTGTTCAAAAATAAGAATTTATAACCTCACCATATATAGGATTAGTTGCTAAATAAACAAGGTCAGCATCAACTTCTATGTTGATACCACTATCCTTTCTATCATCTTTTAATTCTAGAATTATTTTTTTAACATATCTTCAACAGAAATCTTAAAAAAATCTAGCTAAATCCTTTATTTTTATTTTTCATCTCCACCTAAAAAAATATAATTGCCTCAACTTGATTTTTTGATACTCATTTTCAATAGCCTCATATTAGTATTCTGTTTCAGTTGAAACTAGAACTCTACTATATGTAGAGAAATCATTTAATAATACTCCTATACCGTTTATAACAGCATTTAAAGGGATCTTCAGCAACTGTAACTTTTAAGTTAAGTCCTGATGATATTTTCTTATCTATTCCTCTAAGTAATGCTCCACCACCACTTATATATATACCTTTTTTTCTTTATATCTGCTGCTAATTCAGGAGGAGTTTTTTTCAAAAAAATAACTCTTATTTCTTCTATAATTTCTTGAACTAAAGCAGATAAAGTTTCAATAAGCTCTGATGAAGTTAATGTGATATCTTTTGGCAAACCATTTTAAAACATATTTACCACTTACATCAATTTTGTAATTCTTCTGCTTCAGGATCAACAGTACCTATCTTTTATTTTTAATATCTTCTGCAGATTTTTTTCTCCTATTAATAAATTATGTTTTTTTGTCTAACATAATCAACAATAGCCATATCAAATCTATCTCCAGCTACTCTGAAAAGATGATTTTTTTACAACTCCACCTAAAAGATACTACAGCTAGTTCAGATGTTCCACCACCAATATCAACTATCATACTTCCTTCAGGCTCAAATATATTTATTCCAACTCCTATTGCAGATGCCATAGGTTCTTCAATTAAATAAGCTTCTCTCGCTCCTGCTTCTCTAGTAACTTCTATAACTGCTCTTTTTTTCAACTTGAGTTATTCCTGCAGGAACACAGATAATAACTCTTGGTTTATTTAAAAAAATGTTCCTGATTTTTATTCTTTTTATAAAAACATCTTAACATTTTTTTCAGTAACTTCATAATCTGCAATAACTCCATTTCTTAAAGGTCTTATTGTTTCATAAATATTTGGAGTTCTTCCTATCATATGTTTAGCTTTTTCACCAACTTCAAAAAGTTCTTTTGTTTTTTTGAAGAAATAGTAACAACTGAAGGCTCTCTTAAAATTATGCCTTTGTTTTTTTCATATAGATTAGTGTATTTGAAGTTCCTAAATCAATACCCTAAATCATCTGAAAATACTCCTAAAATATTACCCTATAAATTTTTTTCATTTTTTACACCTCTTCATTATATTCTATCTATTTGACTTATATTTATAACCATTTTTTTCTTAAATTTTTTTAAAAAAATTTGAAATAGGGAAAACCCATTATTGCAAAATAATCTCCCTTCAATCTTTTTCAACCAAGTACTCTTCCCTTGCCCTTGTATTCCATAAGCTCCAGCTTTATCAAAAGGTTCTGAAGTATCTAAATACCAATTTTATTGTTTCATCATCTAAATCAAAAAAATTTGACTTTACTAATTACTACATCTTTTTATAACTATATTTTTTTGAAATATTTTTTTAAAAACATAGGCTGTTATAACCTTGTGTGTTTTACCTGATAAAATCTTCAAAAAGCTTTTCAGCTTCTTCTCTACTTTTTAGGTTTTCCAAAAAAATTCTACCTTCTAGTTCAACAACAGTATCTGCTGCTAAAACAAAATTCATTGACATTTTCTTTTGCTATTTTTATCTAATTTTTTTCTCAGCAATATCCAATATCATTTCACTTATTTCTTTCTTTTATCACTTATTTCTTCTATGTCAGCAGTTAAAACTTTAAAAATTAAAACCCATATCTCTTAAAATTTCTTGCCTTCTTTTTAGAATTAGATGCTAATATCATTCTTCTTCATCCTCTATTGTTACAGTTCTTCTAAAAACTATTCCCTTTCTTATCTATTTTTTTCTTTTACTTTTAGCTTCATTTTCAATCTTTGCTTTTTTTATTCTTTTTTTGTGGAGAACTAGTTTTTTTCTTTCAGATTTTTACTGTACTTAATTTTTTTCACCTTTTTTCAAGTTTTTTTCTTGTATTTCAAACTGTTCCATAAGACCTGAATTCATTCCAGCTCTTTTTCTTTCACTTTTTTTCTTTTTTTCCTTAGCTCTATTTATACTTCTTATAAGAGGTCCAAAAACCATCAATAGAAAATAAAAAGAATGCAAGTCCATATAAACCATAATAAAAAAATAATGGAATGGAATTTGCTTAAATCTCAATGATAAATTTATAAATTCATATAATAAATATGTAGGTAAATATCCTATTTTATACTCAAATAAAGACTTATTTATTAAGTTTCTTATAAAAGTCAGCATTTATTTCAAAACCTGGAGCTGTTCCAATGTTAATTCCTAAATTTGCTAATATAAATATATATGCTATGATAAAAAAAGAGATATATATATAGTACAATCTTAATTCCCAAAAATCTTTTTCTTTTTTTATTTTTCTAGCATAAAAAAACAAAACCATATAAAACAAAGAAAAAGAAGAGTTGGTATTAACATTAATCCCATATAATTATATAAATTTTTCGTATATTCCCTTTTTTTGATAAGAGGAACATCACCGAAAAAAATCCCACTATTAAATAAAGTAAGAATAAAAAAATAAAAAAATAAACATATTTTTATTCTTTTTCAAAACTTCACCTCTTCAAAAAAATTAATTAAACTATTTAAATAACGCTTTTTATAATACCATATATTTTCTAGTTTTTCAATCTATTTCTCATATATAAATTGATTTTTGTATACAATTTTTTTATATTTTAGAATGTAAAAAGAGCTGTCACAAAATTGTAACAGCTCTTATAGATAATATTATTGTTTTTTTGAATATTTGCTTAAATATTCATAAAATAATCTAGCTGGTCCATTTTTTTAGCGAACGTTCTATGAACTCATCACTAGAATCTTTGAAAAAAATCTATAGCAATAAGAGTTGACAATCCATGAGCAAAGACCCAACAAGTATGTAGTAATTCTTCTTGCTTATCTTTTATCAATTGATATAATTCTTTCATCAGTTTTTTTAACTCTTCACGAATTACATTTCAAAAATTCATCAATTAAAGGGACTCTTTAACAGTATGTCTTGAAAAATATTTGTAAAAAAAGTTGTTTTTTTCTTCACGGGCAAAAAAACACAAATTCCCATACCTATATCAAATAATTTTTATTCCAGTTCTTTCTTTTTAATAGATACTCAATAAATAATTTTTTTAGTTCTAGCAACTAACTCTGCTTTTAGTACTTCCATAGAACCAATTGATTTATATATAGGAGCTGGAGATGAATCTAAAGCTTTTGCTACATTTCTAGCACTTATAGCATCATAACCTTCTTCTTTAAATAATTTAAAAGGCTGTATCTAAAATTACTTCTTTTGAAAAATAAAACTTTTTTTGGCATAGTTGACTCCCTATAATAATTAAAAATTTCTTAGTTACAGATAATCCAAATGCAGTTATCTCTTTATGATATTTTTTTGATTATCATTAACTTTATATTTTTTTCTTTAAAGTTTCCATCTTCTTTATCATAAATGAAAATGTGCTACTGAACCTGTAATTGATAAAGTATCATCATATTTATATCTAAGACCTGCACCTAAAGTAACAGAATTTAAAAGCATATTCAGTGTCATTGAAAGGAAGAGTTTTTTTAGCACCTGTTCTAGCATAGTTTACACTTCCTATTAAAGTAAATTTATCATTTAATTTATATTCATTTCCTAATGCAATTTCCCAACCATTTTTTTATAATCTCTACCATGTTCATGTCCACCAAAAAGTTGTTACTCTATCCATTTTAGCATGACGATTAAAATAATAGTTAGCTGATGTTGAAACTAAATAATTATCTGTTACCTTGTATGAAGCTCCCTACTGATAGTATAGCTGGTAAATCTCTTCTTATTTTTAGAATTTATAGCATATTGTGGATAGAAAGTAGATAAACCTATATTAGAACCTATTATATCTGTTGTTTGTAATTGATTTTTCAGAACCTTTTTGCTTTAAAATTCATTTTTATTCTTGAATCATATCTTGCAGCTAAAGTTTAATTTATCATTTACTTTATAGTTTACACCTATTTGGAATCCATAACCCCAAGCTTCTCTCTTAGAATCTAAGTCTCCACTTAAACCATTTTGTTGTAAAGCATTCATTTTTAGTTTGAAGTAAAGTTAATGCTTGAGTAGTTTTTTTGTTGCTTTATAGCTGCAATTTGAGCTGCAGAAAGCCCTGAACCCTTGAGTTGCTGCATCTACAGCTTTACTAACTTCTTGTGCAACTTGTCTGAGCTTTTAGCTTGTTTATATAGCTGTAGTTGGATTAGTTCCTATATTTCAATGTACCACTTAAGTTTTCTTGAACCATGTACTATTCTACCTAGCTACTGAAATTGATAATTGATCATTTATTGTAAAAAGCTCTACCTAAAGTTGCTTGTTCATATAAATTTTTTTCCAGTTAAAGTTGAACCTTTATCATATACTCCTAAAGGTTTAAATTGAGTCTAAATCTGATAAAACATCTATTCCTGATACACCATCATATTCTACTTTTCCCTCCCACCTGCAAGTCCACCAAAAGTAAAGAAATAAGCTCCATTATCATCAACTGAAGTCAATGAAACATTTGGGAATTAATTGAGTTTAAAATGAGCTTTATGCTCTTTTTCCCTTTATATGACATTTTTTTCATGACCCATTTGCAAATTGTAAACCAAGATGTACATATTTTTCCTTTATCTAATCTTGAAAGTCCTGCTGGATTGTAATAAGGTGACACTTCATCTATCATACCTGTTTGTGCTTGATTTGCTAAATAATCTGGACTATAAGTTTGAATATGATCTATTGATGCTCCATATAATCCACTTGATAATATTCCTATTAAAAAAACAATAACTTTTTTTCATTTTTTTCCCTCCATATCTATTTGAAAAAAAGTATTTAAAAATAACATCCAATAATAATATAACAGATGTTTTTTTCTTGTCAAATAAATATTAGATAATTAAAGTTTGTATTTTTTTACATAAAAATTGTATAATATAAAAAAACGAAAAGGTGAATTTTATGTATAAATTATTTTTTTATCAATTTTTTTAATAGTTAGTTTTTCTCTTTTTCGCTTTAGAAAGTAATGAAATAAAAGAAGTTATTCCTATACATAATGAAAATATAGCAACTGAAGAGGAGATTTTAGTTGAAGAAAGTGGTCTCAAATAAAGAAGAAGATAAAACTTTTATTAGAAAAAAACCTCAAAAATAACTATAATTCAGAAGAATTAAAAAGCTAGTAATGTAATAAGTACTAATAAAGGATTTAAAAGAAAATAAAAAAAGAAGAATATACTAGTGATTACAAGTCTGAAGAAATTTCTGATAAAAACTAGTAGAGTAACAGCATTAGGCTCTGCTATGGGAGCTGTTGATTTAGGAAAAAAATTGAAGAAAGAAAAATTTAGAATAGGAGCAGGTGTAGGAAGTTCTAACAATACTCAAGCTGTTGCTGTAGGAGTTGGTTATGCTCCAACTGATAGATTTAGAGTTAATACAAAATTTTTCTACTTCATCTACTTCAAAAAGAGCTTCTGCAATTTCTATTGGAGCTTCTGTTGATCTAGACTGGTAAAATAAAAATTGAGGCTGTTGCAAAATAATATACAATGAGCTGCACCCAAAATCTTGGACACAAGATTGAGGTGCAGTTTTTTTGTGAGTAAATTAACAAGAGAAAATAAAATTGAAATATTTGAAAGAAGAAAAATGGGGAAACTATTCCTTCTTTAGCTAAAGCTTTTTGATGTTCAGGAATCTAATATTAAATATTTAATTGCTTTTAATTGAAAAAAACATGGATATGATATTTTTAAGAAAAGATAAAAAAATAGAGCTTATTCTAAAGATTTTTAAACTACAAATAATTAATAGAATTTTTAATTAATCATGAGTCTGTTAATTTTGTTGCTCTTGATATTGGTTTAGTATCTCCTGGTATTTTTACATAATTGGCTTTCAAAATTTAAAAAAAATGGGTATAATGTTGTAGAAAAAGAAAAAAAGGAAGGAAACCTAAATCTATGACTAAACTTAAGAAAAAAATGATAAGACATTATCTGAAAAAGAGAAAAATTAAACAATTAGAAGAAGAAAATTTGTATCTTAAGGCTGAGAATGAATATTTAAAAAAATTGAGAGCTCTAGTTCAAGAAAGGGAGCTAAAAGAAAAGAAAAAAAGTAAGAGTAATAGCCGAACTTAGAGCTAAATATCCTTTCAAAATGCTATTAAAGATTGCTGGAATATCAAGATCAGTATATTATTACTATATTGATAAAAAAAGATATTGATGAGAAGAATAAAGATATCATTGAAAAAAATCAAAGAAATTTACTACGTGAATAAAGGAAGATATGGTTATCGCAGGGTAACATTGGAATTAAAAAAATCAAGGTTTTAATATTAATCATAAAAAAAGTTCAAAGACTTATGAAAAAGTTTAATTTACAAAAGTATTATCCGTAAAAAAAGAAAATATTCTTCATACAAAGGTCGCATAGGAAAGATAGCGGATAACCATATTAAAAAGAAATTTTTGAAGCAACAGCTCCAAATCAAAAATGGTTTACAGATGTAACAGAATTTAATTTAAGAGGAGAAAAGTTATACTTATCTCCAATATTAGATGCTTATGGAAGATATATAGTTTCATATGATATTTCGCGCAGTGCTAACTTGGAGCAGATAAATCATATGTTAAATTTAGCATTTAAAGAAAATGAAAGTTATGAAAATTTGATATTTCATAGTGACCAAGGATGGCAGTATCAACATTCTTCATATCAAGAAAGATTGAAAAAGAAAAAGATAACTCAAAAGCATGTCAAGAAAAAGGAAATAGTTTAGATAATGGATTAATGGAAAGTTTCTTTGGGTTGTTAAAAACAGAAATGTTTTTATGAACAAGAAGAAAAGTACAAGACATTAGAAGAATTGAAAGAAGCAATAGAAGATTATATATATTATTACAACAACAAAAGAATAAAGGAAAAAAATTAAAAAGGATTAACTCCTGCTTCTTACAGAAGTCAATCCTTATTAGTAAGTTAAATTAATTTGTCCAACTTTTTGGGGTCAGTACACAACAGCCTCTTTTTTTATTATTTTATAGTTTCAACTAACTTAGCAATATCATCTGCATTTAATAAAGCTTCATCTACATTTATTGAATAAGAATAAGTTCCATCTGTCCAACTAGCTACAGATATGTTACCATCATTACCTTTTTTTCAGTAACTTCTAGTTCTCCAACTTTAACTACATTTCTCTTCTTTGTATTCATTATAGTCTCCACTTATATCATCAGTTCCATCTGCTTTTTCTAATACGAAGTCCTTCATGAGTTTTTTTCTGCATCAAAGTAAATTACTTCTATCATATCATCTGCTATAGCTTGAATAACAAGTGAATTATAATCTGCATATTCTGTAGGAGTTTCTAAAGAAAAAAACCTGCTATTTTAGCTGCTTCATCTAAAGTATCTACTATTTCAAATGGATTAGGTACTCCATAGTCTTGTGATTGAGTAGTACTTACTTCTGCTACTTCTTCTTTAACTTCTTCTTTTTTTCCACAAGAAAGGACAGCTAAACATAACAATGATATTAATAATATTTTCTTTCATTTTAATTCCTCCAAATTACTTATCAAACTTTAATTGCAGCTTCATCAACTACATAATCATAGAAGTCATCAAGTGATTTTTGGAAAATTGATCTTTAGATCCAAATCTTCTGATATTGACTTCTTTATTTTTCTACTTCATTTTTTTCCAATTATTAATTGCATAGGAATTTTTATATCTTCCATTTGCTTCTCTTATCTTATATCCAATAGTTTCATTTCTATCATCAAGTTCTGCTCTAATTCCTAATTCTTGTAACTTATCCATAATTTCTTTTTGCATAAGGGATACATTCATCATTAAGAGTTAGGACTTTAACTTGAACTGGTGCAAGCCACATAGGGAAAAGCTCCTGCATAGTGTTCTATTAATATTCCTATAAATCTTTCTATTGAACCATAGATAACTCTATGAAGCATTACTGGTCTATGTTTTTCTCCATCTTCACCTATATAAGTTACATCAAATCTTTCAGGTAAATTAAAGTCAAGTTGGATAGTTCCACATTGCCACATTCTTCCAATAGCATCTTTTTATTTTGAAAATCTAATTTAGGACCATAGAATGCTCCATCACCTGGATTTGATTTTTATATTTTTCTTCCTAATTTATCTAAAGCACCTGCAAGTGCAGATTCTGCCATATCCCAAATTTCTTGAGATCCTATTGCTTTTTTTCTGGTTTTAGTTGAAAGTTCAATTTCATATTCAAAAACCAAATAATTTACTATAGAATTTATCTATAAGATTTACAACACCTATAATTTCATCTTGAACTTGATCAGGAGTCATAAAGATATGAGAGTCATCTTGAGTAAATGATCTTACTCTCATAAGTCCATGTAATGCTCCAGAAAATTCATGTCTATGAACTTTTTCCAAGTTCAGCAAGTCTTGCTGGAAGATCTTTATATGAATGTAATTGGTGTTTAAAATGATAAAACTCCTCCAGGGACAGTTCATTGGTTTTTATAGCAAATTCTAATTCATCAATTTCTGATGTATACATATTTTTCTCTATAGTTGAAACCAGTGTCCTGAAATTTCCCATAATTCTTTATTAAGCATTATAGGAGTTTCTAATTGTAAATATCCCTGCTTTTTTTCATGTTCTTTTTCTCCATAAGTCAATTAGAACATTTCTAAATACCATTCCTTTTTGGTAAGAAAGAATGGAAAACCTGGTCCATATTCACTTATAAAGAATAATTCTAATTCTTTTTCCTAATTTTTCTATGGTCTCTTTTTTTCAGCTTCTTCCATAAATTTTAAATGTTTCTTTAATCTATCTTCATTAGAAAAAGAGTATCCATAAATTCTTTGAAGCATTTTATTTTTTTGAGTTTCCTCTCAATATGCTCCAGCAACTGTTCTTAATTTAAATGCTTTTAAATATCCAGTTGAAGGTACATGTGTTCCTCTACAAAGATCTGTAAAATCACCTTGTTTATAGAAAGAAACTTGTTCTCCTTGAGGTATTCCTTCCACAATTTCAACTTTATATTTATTTTTTTATCTACATCTCTAAAAGTAATCAATAGCTTCATCTCTAGGTAAAACATATTTTTTTCTAATTTTATATTTTTCTTTTACTATTCTTTTTCATTTCAGCTTCAATTTTTTTCTAAATCTTCTTCTGTAAATTGTTCTACAGGATCAAAGTCATAATAGAATCCATTTTTCTATAACTGGTCCTATTGTAACTTTAGTTTCTGGATATAGTCTTAATACAGCTTGTGCCATTAAGTGAGCTGTTGAGTGTCTTACTATATCTTCTCCTTCAGGACTGTCAATATCTATAAATTCTACTTCTGCATCATGATCCAATACATATGACATATCAACATTTTTTTCCATCAACTTTTTGCTCCAACAGATTTTTTTAGCAAGTGAATTAGAAATTCCCTTAGCTATTTCAAACATATTAATATTGTTATTATATTCTTTATTTTCTCCATTATATTTGACTAACATATTTTTCCCCCTTGTAATCCTTTTCCTTCCTTTTCTTTCCATACTCGATATACAGAAAAATAAGTGAATTGCATTCTAAATTTTTAGATAAAAAAATCAAATAGAGTGAACCGAGCAAATGTCGCTGTGTTTGAAGCTGACTTTATCAGCAAGTTTAGCGAATTTGCAGTGAACTCTTGATTTTTTTATCGTTAAGAAATTTAGCTAGCAATGAACTATTTTTTTCTAACTTAATAACTATTTTTTTAATTGACTAGGTCTATCTAATAGATATCCATCTGGTCTTGTAGAAGCATTTACCACCTCTATTTTTTTAGCTCCAACTCCTAATAATGAGTTATTAGGGAAAGTTAATAATGTGAAAGTGTACTCCTACTCTCCATTCATAATCTTTACTAGATGATTTATATCTATTTTCATAAGATACAGCCCATTCATAGAAGCCCATCTCTTTACCAATTTCAATACCTACAGCTATCAAGAGATTTTCTTTTCTATATCTTTTACCAGTAGGTATCATTTTTTTATTTTTCATAGAACATTGCATAAGTTTTTACTCTTCCAACCTTGACTAGGTTTTTCCAATTTTTGCATACAAACTAAATTCATGTTCTTTTTGAATCTTTTACTCCCAATTAGTAATTTCCACCTGATCTCTTCCAACTAGCCTTTTTCTGTAAATTTATATCCCTATACCTACTCTATTATAAGTATAAGTAAGACCTCCTGTAAATTTACTCATAGAATTTCTTAAAGTTTCCTGTTTGAGAATATCTTTTTATTATTTTTTTCAATATTTAACATACAGACTTAAAAGCTTTTTTTATAATTTCCTATTCTAAATGTTTCATCTTTTATTCTTGTTAATTCAAATTGATTATAGAAATCACTTTTTTCCTATCAAGAATAGCTCTTATTTGATCAATATCATTAGCTGTTATTTCATTTCTCTGGTTTTTCATATTCCAATGTTGCATATTTCATAAGTTCTTCTTTTTCAAATCTCTTATCTCTATATGCATAAGAAAAACTATATGTATCAGTATTTCTAATATCATCTTCTATACGATTATTTCCATATCTATATGTTTTTATATGAAGCTGCAAAATCTTGTTCAACATCACCATAAATATTATAAACAGAGAGTACATTCTATTTTTTTCTATCTAGGTATCCTCCACTATCTACTCTTTAATTTATCAGTACCTTGAGCATAAGTAAAAGCTAATCTACTATTATCAAACTTTATATCCTCCAGTTATTCTATGTTCATTTGATATCTTCTCTAAAATCGTTTAGTTGTATAGAAATCATCACCAATAAAGTCAATATCAGTATTAGCTGAATCCTAAATCATATTTTTTTAGTTTCAAATTTTTACTGAATATTGTCTAGTACTTAAATCATTAACTTTCTTTTCACTTCTAGTTTCTAGTTGTAAATCTCTTTATCATCAGAATATTTAAAATCTAAATTAGTATCTTCATCAAATTTAATATTTAAACCAGTATTAAAGTTCTTCACCATTTTTTTGACTTTTGTTCCATAAGGATTTTTTTAGAAGTTTTATATCCTATATTATAAGTTGTAACAGTTGATTTTCCATCAAATACTAGAGTATCATCAAACTTTTACAAAATCACTTTTTATTTATTAATCTTCCTTTCTTCATTATTTTTTTATTTCCTGAGAAACTATATTTTTTTGTCCTTCTATTCTAAATTTATTCGTGACATCTAAACCTGTTCCTTTGTATAAAGAAATAAGTCATTATCTAATTTTTAAATTTAAAAGATTTGTTTTATCTGATGAACCATCAAATTCATCTTGTCTAAATGTTGCATCTAAACCAAGAGTTCCTTTATCAGCTAATTCAATATTTTTTTCTACCTAATTCAATTTCATAGAATGTAGATTTATTTTTCATAACTTCTATAGGTTCCATCAAACAGTCCATCTCTTGACCATATTTCTGAATTATTCTTTTCCAAAAGCCAACTCTATAAATTTCATTATCATTATATAGATTTAAATCTGCTCTTCTTTTCTAAAGTATTTTTCATAGATAGTATTTTTCAAATCTATTAAATTCAGCTAACCTATTGTCACCCAGTACAGTCTTTTCTATATGTATCTCTAGCTTCATCTAATTTTTCTATCTAAGAAATTATAAGCAAATGTTGGAGTGAAAAGTATATCTACCCATTTTATAATTTCCTAAAGAAAGCTTAATATTTTCAAAATTATTATAATCATATTTTGCAACAGTAGTTGGAGTATACGAAAAAAAGTCTATTCCTAAGATATTTCTCTTTTCTAGCTGAAGTATTAATATCTTCTTCCCAGAAACTAAATCTTCTGTAGTCATCTCCCTTTCTCTTATCATAAGAGATACTTGCTCCATTTTCTTTTTAATAATAAATCTGCTCCTATTCTTTCATTTCTAGACATTAAAGTCACTAGCAGTAGAACCTGGATCCATATCATATAAATAATCATATCTAGCATTAAATTTATACTTATCATTATCCTTTAGTCAAAGAAAGATTTGGTGTATAAATCATGATCAATAGTAGATCCATAAGATATATCATCAATTTTATCATATACTACTAAAAGTCCATAAGCTTTTTTTATCACTTACTAAACTCATTTTTCCCTGAAAAACTTATGTCTTTCTTTTTCACCTAAATTATATAGATTTGAATCTAAAGTATAGAAACCTATATTCTTATCAAATTTATATCTATCTAAACCTAGAGATTATAGACATTATTATCATCAAATTTTTTTCCATAACATCAGCTAAACTACCAACCATACTTCTAGTTGAATTTTGTGATAAGAAATGGAAATTTCCCATTATCTCCTTCATAATCATGACTCAATTCAACTTTATATCTTTTTACGTCTTTTTTTCATATTCAGGTAGTTCATTTGAAGCAGTAGGTTTTTCTTTATTTTTTTGCATAAATTAACCAGTCATCTATATTTAATCTAGTTTCACCAATTTTATCAAATTTATACCAGTTTTCCCATCTTCCAACTAAGATACCCATCTTATCTGCAAACTTAGGAGCGAATCCTCCTCTGAATTTATCTTTTCTATTTCCATAAAGGAATCCCATTGAAGTCGCAGCTCCATAGTCATCAGAAGATTGTATAGTAACAAATAAAGGAACAGTAGAACCTGATCTTATATTTCGCTCTAAACCAAGGAAAATGAAAAGGCATAACATCTTTTCCCTTTTATAAATAAATCAGATTTTTTTAATGTTATTTGCTTATCTGGCTCAATTAAAACATCTGATGAAAAAAATATGATATCCTGCTTTTTTCAGGTTCTTTTTTTGGAAATTAACTATATTAAAATCCGTTGTAACCCAAGCATCTTTTTGCATTTATTTTTTTCATCTGAATATTTTTATTAGAGGACTTCAAAATATATCTTTATCATTAGGAGCTTCTGCTCCCGTCATTTTAGCAACATTTACATAGGCAAAACTATTATAAAATTCTCCTTCTTCATTAGCTTGAGATATTTTTCCCACCTTCAGTTTCTATTTTTGATATTTCCTGTTGGTTGAGCAATATTCATTATGGCATTATCTTCAAAAGATATTTCACCTGTTTCAGGATTTCTTCTAAATTTATAGAATAATCCCTTCATATTTCCATTAGTAACAGCAACCCCATGATCTGAAGTTAAAGTATTATCATTTAAATCTATAACTACTTCATCTGAGTCAGCAGTTATAGTTTCTGAATAGGCATTATTTACTATCATAGCTGATAGAATAAACAAAAAAACATGAATTTTTCTTCTCATCAAAATTCTCCCTAAAATTAAATTTTATGTTAAAAATTATACCATATTTCTATTATTTTTTTAAAATTTAATTATCTATTATTAATTTTTATATCTCTTTTTAAATTTCTTTCTTGGTCTTTTCTTAGCAATACTTTCTCTTTTATCATAAGTTTTTCTTACCTTTTAGCTATTGCTATCTGGACTTTTACATAACCTTTTGATAGATGAACATCTAAAGGAACAATCGTATAACCTTTTTATTTTTTTACTTTGCTCATGTATCTTTTTGATTTCTTTTCTATGTAAAAAGTAATTTTCTAACTCTTCTTTCTTCAGGGATTATATATACTACCATATTCCCCAAGGAACAACAGACATTCCCATTATAAATATTTCATCATTTATAATTCTTACAAATGATTCTTTTTATACTAACCTTTTCCAGCCTTTTATTGATTTTTACTTCACTTCCCTTTAAGTTCTATTCCAGCCTCATATTTTTTTCCTCTATAAAGTAATCAAAAAAAGCTTTTTTTATTATTTGCAATTATCATAATTTCCTCTCTTTTAGAATATATCTTTCAATGGAACTACTCCAATTTCTAAAGTTAATAAATCAGCTTTTCTCTACTAATGCTTTTACTTTTTCACCTAAAGAAAAAAACAGTTCCATTATAATAATCTATCATACAATAATTTTTCTTCATCAAAATTATAGAAATTTCCTGAAATTGTTACATCCCAACTACATTCTATATGTTCGCTTGTTTCAAAAAGACTTTTTCTACTAGCAAAACCTGTAACCATAAGTTCAAGTTCTTTTACCAACATATTTTTTTCATATACTCAACTAATTTAATTCTAACACTTTCATCTTCAGCTTTCATAGCTACTCTTTCTGTTTTAGAAATATGATGAGCTATTTCATCTAAATCAGATAATTTTAACTGTTTAATAGAATTGTTTATACTTGAGAATAAAACTCTATGAACCATTAAATCAGCATATCTTCTTATAGGAGATGTAAAGTGAGTATAATGTGAAGATGCTAATCCCAAAAGTGTCCTATATCATCTACAGTATATCTTGCTTGTTTTTAAAAGATGTTAAAATAGTCTTATGTACAAGCATACTCGTTTCTTGATTTTTTTAGATCTTTCTATAATTTCTTGGAATTGTTTAGGATGAAGATTATCAAAATTAGGTATCTTATATCCAAATTTTTGCAAGCATTTCATTTCAATTTAAAAAAACTTTTTTTCTCTATCAGGCTTTTTCATGGGTTCTATATATTGAAGCCAATTCTAACCAATATATTCTTTCTGCAACAGTTTCATTTGCAGCTATCATAAAGTCTTCTATAATTTTTTTCACCTTCTCCTCTTTCTCTTAAAAGGACTTCTTCGACTTTATTATTTTCTTCATCTAATACAACTTTAAGCTCTGGAAGTTCAAAAATCAATGCTTCCTCTTGTATGTTTCTTATTTCTTAATATTTTTAGAGAGTTCTAACATTTCTTTTTAGCATTTCATGAAATATCAGAATATTTATCTATAAGTTTTTCATTACCATCTAAAATTGCATTTACATCTTTATAAGTCATTCTATGAACAGACTTTATAACAGATTTATAAACCTCATAGTTTACTACATCACCTTTAAAGATCTATTTCCATTTCACAAGCAAAAGTTGCCTTTTTCTTCTCTTTTCATTTAAAGAACAAATTCCATTAGAAATTTCTTTTTGGAAACATAGGTAAAACTCTATCCACTAAATAAACTGAATTTCCTCTGTTTCTTGCTTCTAAATCAAGAGTAGAATCTTTTTTTCACATAATAAGAAACATCTAGCAATAGCAACTATCAATCTATAATTACCATTTTTCAATTTTTTTCAACATAAACAGCATCATCTAAATCTTTAGCATCTGCTCCATCTATAGTTATTATAGGAAGCTCAGTTAAATCTTTTCTGTCTGTATAATCAATTTTTTTCTTTTTATAACTTCCCTAACTTCTTGCATTGCTTCATCAGAAAAATGTTCACTTAGACCTTCTCTATATATAAGAGCTTCTATCATATTCTTGCTATTTGTTGATGAACCTAGAATCTTTATAATCTTTCCTTCAGGCTTTTCTATTTTCATCTCCCCAAAATGTTATTTCAGCTACTACTATATCTTTATTATCAGCATTTCCCACTTGAGAATTTGGAATATAGATATCGCTTCCAAATGCACTTGTTGGTAAAACAAAAGAGAAATTTTTTTATTTTTTTCTAAAATACCAACAACTGTATTTTTTTCTACGTTCTATTATTTTTTTATAATTTCTCCCTTCTGCTCCTAGTTTTCCCCTTACTATCATATCCTTCATTAGTAATTTTTTTACTAAAACTCTATCTCCATCAAGAGCAGAATTAAAAATTTTCTCTAGCTATATATATTCCATTTCTTTCTTCTGAATTTTTCGCTATCAACAAAACCAAACTTATTTTTTTATAATTCTAAATATTCCTTTAGCATAAAGAGAAGAATCTTCAATTGCTGTTATTCTATTTTTTTCTTATCTAAAAAGCAATTCTCCAGCATCAACCCAAGATAAAATTATAGCCTTATTATCTTTTTCTTTTTTTAGGTGACCATTCTAAAAGACTTGTTATTTGGTCAAAAGATAAAGTATTTCACTGTTTTTTTAAAATTTCTTTAATTTTTCTCTAAGTCTTTTTCTAAATTCATAAATCCTCCCTCTATTATAAATATGTTTTTACTCAATTCAGTCAATATATTTTTCCTTCAATTGAGAGGTATTAGGATGTGACTTTTTTTCCCTATACTTTCTAAATATTTCTCCTTATGTTCTATTTCCATAAGTATTCCTTTATTTAAATCTTTTAAAAGTTTCTTCCCTTATTTCAGTCACACTAGGGTAATTTCTTCCATATTCTATTGCATCTGCTATATATATTATCTTTTTCAACTAAAGTCATATCTTTTTGAGCCTATAGTATGATATTTTTATAGCATTTAAAACTTCTCTATCTTCTATTTCAAACTCTTTATTAACATAATAAGCTCCAGCAAAACCATGTAAGATTTCATTATTTTTCTAAATCTTCTTCTGATAACTCATTTTAAAAAAATTATTTTTTACAAATATTTTTTTATATTCCATATCCATTTCTTTTGCATATATCATGAAGTAAGGCAGCTAATTTTACATTTTTCAACATCAACCTTATATATATCAGCTAATTTCCCTGCCATTTCTACTACTCCAAGAGTATGGGTAAATCTTTTTAAACTCATTTTTAGATTTTTACAATTTCTTTTAATTGATTAAAATTATATTTCATATTAATCACCTTCTAATTATTTATTATACCATAATAAATAAAAAGTCTCTCAATTATTTTAAAATTTTTTTATAATTTATTAAATGTGTTAGAACACTCGTGACTCTAGCACTCGTTAGGGTGTTAGTCGTGAGACATGTACTCGTAGGGTATGAATAACACCAACATTGAAAATGTTGCACTAAAAATTTGCAATTTTACTAGTTTTTAGTGTATAATATATTTAGAACATTAGCAACTGAATATATGGAGTTAAGGCTAGTAAACAGTAGCCTTGTAAAAATATTCACTGTTCTGTATAGTTGTTCTTTTTAAATATAATATACAGATAAAAAGTAGCGGTGTAGACGCAAGTCTTATCCAGTAGTGGCTATCGTGGACTAGCCAAAAAGAATAAGGGTTTTAAAACCAAACTTCTTAGAAGATAACTTACTTTTTTTCAGTTATCTTATGAAGCTCTCGACTCTAGCACTCGTAGGGTGTTAGTCGTGAGTAGTTCACGTTACAATAAAAATACATATGATATAGAGAAAAAAATTTAAAGGAGAAAAATATGATTCAAGCACTTCATTTTAAAGATGAAAAAAATCTGATAAATTTTTGGTTTATTGAAACTCTTGATTGTGAATTAATGGTCAATTATGGAAAAAAACTGGAGTAACAGGTAAATATGAAATAAAAAGAATTCGATACAGTCGAAGAATGTGAAAAAAAGAAGCTTTGAAAGTTAATAAATTCTAAAAAGAAAAAAAGGCTATCAAGAATTTTCCTGAATTTGATAGAGATAATCATTTCTATTTTGATGATGAAGAATGTGGTTTACATATTTTAACGAGCCATATAAATTTTTAGAAAATATTTCACAGATGAGTTCTATTATGATTGTGGTGATGAAGAAGCTCCCTTTTGGAAGTGATGAAGGAAATGATGCATTGTATGAACTACAAGAAGCTATACAAAAGAAAAAGAAAATAAACTTTTTTTGATTTTCCAAAAGTAATAATTGAAAAAAATTTGGGAAATGGATTATCTATCTCCTGATGTAGAAAAAAACAGATGAAGAATTAAAAGAACAAGCTAAGACAAAATACAATGGTTTACTTGGAGATCAAATTATCTTACAAAGTGACCAAGTTATTTTAGCTGTTACTTTTGGTCAAGCAAAAATTACAGGAAAAAAATAGACAGTGCCTTATTAGAACTAGCATTAAAAATCTTTAACTAGAATAGATAGATTAAATAGACTTATTTGGAATTGGGATAAAGAAGAAGCAACTTACTATGTTGAAACTATGAGAAAAGATTTAATCAAATTTAAAGAAGATTTTTCAAAAAAATAAAAGAGAGTTTATACTCTCTTTTATTTTTTTAGTCTTCTTTTTTCAGTTTTTTTCTAAATATTAATGAACAAAGTATATATCCTATCAATCCTGGAAATAACCAAGTTAGACCATAGTCTGAAAATGGAAGTATTTCTAAGACTGATTTTTGTATAATAATTTTTCAATTCCCAATGAGTCTAAACTTTCTATCAAACCAACAATTCCTGTAAAAAAATACCACACCTTTATAGATGTAATCATTTTTTTATATTTTTCCAAATAAATTTAATAGTATCAAAGAAATTGTTACAGGATAAATAAAAGATTAATATTGGCACTGAAATTCTAATTATACTTTCAACTCCTAAAACTGATAAAGGCAAAAACTTATTAATACTGTAAAAAAATAACTATCTTTTCATATTTAAAAAGAAGTTATAGAACTAAAAAAAATTCTCCCTACAGTAGCTACCAAACCTATTGCAGTTGTAAGACAAGCTCCTGCAACACAAACAGCTAATACTAAATTTCCATAACTACCTAAAAAGATAAGAAGTTGTTCTTACTAATAATTCTATCTTATCTTGAGTGTTTTAAAAACAGAGTGCATCTTTGCTCCAACAAATGCAAAAACCTCCATATATTAAAAGCTAACGATATTATAGCTACAAGTCCTGATTTTTATTAAAAAGAAAATTCTTGTTTTTGAGTCAAAGTTCTTCCACTTTTTATAGCAGTCAGTATAATACCAGCATAGGCAATAGAAGCAATCGTATCCATTGTTTGATATCCTTCTAAAAAAACCTCTTTTTAAAAAGCATGTGGATAAATATCTGGCTTTTACAGATAAATCAGTAAAAAAATGCCCCTTTTACAATTATTAAAAAAATAATAGTATTAATAATATTGAGGGTTAATATTTTTCCCCAACTCTATCAATAACTTTATTGGCTCTCAACGAGAATAAAAATAACTATTCCAAAAGTAAGCAATTAAGTAAATATATTTATATATAGGACTGTCCATTCCATTATATAGAAAAAGTTATTTCATAAGCAGTTGCTCCTGTTCTTGGGATTGCTAGCATTGGACCTATTGCTAAAATTGAGATAATTGCAAAAATTATTGAGAATTTTGAAGATACTCTGTTAGCAAAAATTTTTTTATTCCATTTCCTGCAATTGAAACAGATAAAAATTCCTAAGAAAAGGAAAAGCCTACTCCTGTTACTGTAAATGCTAACATTGTCATTATCCAACTTGAATTAGTTTCATAACCTAACATCGGTGGAAATATCAAGTTTCCAGCACCAAATAACATTGCAAAAAGTGCAAAACCAGTCAATAACACATCTTTAGTTTTATACATTTTATATTCTCCTAGTATCTAATAATAACCTATTGATTATACTACTATTTTTTTATTGTGTAAATACTAAAATTATATGATATATCTATTTTTTTATATATTTTTGTCTATTATTTTATCTTTTTTAAAAGAAGCTCTCTTATTTTTTTCACAAATTTCTTTTTTTGGCAAAAAGTTATATTTATGGGTTTAGAAGAAGTTTTTAAGATAATATTTACATAATGTGATTTACTTCCATATCTACCAGAAATTTTTTTCAACTTTTTACATCATCAAGCCAGCAATAAGGAATTATATAGCCTGGATAAATAACAAATAGAAATTTACTTCAAATTTTTATATTGTTTCCTAATAATCCAGTTTCAACTATTTTATTTGGAATCATAAAATCTACTTGTGCAGATTTTAAAAAGTTTAGATTGTTCTAGATTATCCAACATTTCATAAATTCTTTTTATTTTTCTCTTTTTTTATCAATAAAGCAAGTAGTAAACTAGCAGATACAACAAACCATATAAATATTGGTATTTTAAATTTATCTAATATAAATGAGATGAGATTAATTGAGGAATCAGACTCCTCTTTAAAAAGTATATATTTTTGGTATCCTTGAAATACAATAAAAAAATACTAAATAATAAAAAGAAAAAGAAATCCAACATAGTTAATTATTTTTGAAAACTTTTTCTCTTTTAAGTATGTTTTAAAAAATTCTTTAGGTGCTAAATTTTTTTAAATCTTCATCAATTTCTAAAAAGCATAGCTTTTTTTATTAATCTTTTTCTAACTATAAAAACACTACACATTAAAAAAATAAACAATATAAATATAAAAAAATGTTGTAAACATTAAGTCCACTTTAAACACTCCCTTTTTATAGAAAAATACCTTTTTCCTTTAACTTAATTACTTTTTATCATCTGTTAAATTCTTTTAATTTATCCATAGCAGTAGATAATGAAAGTTCAGTATATATCCCTTTTTCTTCTTTGTATGGAAAATTTATGAAATGTGTTAGAACACTCTCGACTCTAGCACTTATTTCACCTCTATATTTTTCAATTTATTTTATAACAATTTTTCCTATATATTCTAGTCTAATATAAATAATAATCTATAAAAGTTATGTTATTATAGCTTAAAGTACGATTTATCACAATATAAAAAAGAAGTGAAAAAAATGTTGTTAAAAAAATTTAAGTTTATTTTTAGGAGTAGTTATGTTGCAGATGTTAATATCAATAGTTTCTTTATCAGCTTCACATATAAAAAGATGTAGAAGCAATTACTGAGGTTTTTTTGGAGATGGAGAAAAATTTATCAGCCGTAATACTTACTTATGATAAGGCAATAAAATCTTCATCTGTATCAGTTGAAGATTATAGTGTAGCTGATAGAAAAAAATAAGTAGAGTTTATGTAAATACTATTCCTCAAAAAGAAAAAAACAAATAAGAAAAAGTGGAAAATATGTTATTATAGAATTAGAGCAACTACCTATGGTAGATACTTCTGTAGACCCTCACCCAGAAGATAAAGAAAATAGAGAAAAAAAGAAAAAGCAAAGGGGATAAGTGGACCAACATTAGGGAAGCAAAGAAATCCACAACCTCTAAAAACATTTTTCTACACAAGTTACTCAAAAAGGTACTATAAAAACAATTGATAATAAGGTTTATAAAGCAGAGAAAGAAATAACTTCATCTCATACTCGTCAACTTATAATTGAAGATTTTTATTCAAGGTATTTATAAAGAAAATGGAAAAAGATGAAATAAGTTTAATGTATAACCTTTATATACCAAAGAATTATGATCCTAATAAAAAAATATCCATTAGTTGTTTTTTTATGCATGATGCAGGGGTTGTATCCTCTGAAATTAAAGCAACACTAAGTCAAGGTTTAGGTGCAATAGCTTGGGCAAGTCCTGAATGGCAAAAAGATCATCCTTGTTTTATATTAGCACCTCAATATGATACTGTTATCGTAAATGATAAATATGAATATGGACCAGAATTAGATAGAACAATTAAACTAATAGAAGAACTTTCTAAAAATATTCTATTGATACTAATCGTATCTATAATACAGGGCAATCTATGGGAGGAATGTCATGTATATCTTTAGATTCAAGATATCCAGACTTTTTTTGCAGCTTCATATATTGTTGCAAGTAAATGGGATGTAAATGTTACTGATCCATTAGCTAAACAAAAAAATATGGTTTGTTGTTTCAGAAGGAGATCCAGGTGCATATCCAAGTATAAATGAGATTACAAAAAAACTTAGAAAACAATGGAGCTTCTGTAAAGAAAATTGAAATTGATGCAAATCAAAAAGAAGAAAAAAATTAATTCTGAAATAAAAAGCTATAATTAATCCAAAAATATAATGTATATTACACTATATATAAAGGTGGAAGTCATCGTTATACTTGGCAACATGCTTATGAAATGTTTCCAGCAATGGAATGGATTTTTTTCTAATCATAAGTAAGATATTCCTTGTACATATATAAAGCTTTTAAGATTTTCTTCATCTATCCAAGGATATTTATTTTTTTATAAAAAAATATTATATAACAATTTCTCCAGATAATAACAAAAAAAATATCTAAGTACAGACTTAATGAAAGAAGAAAAATGTTCTTAGAGCACTTTAATTTTTAAAAATCAAAAAGGCTGTTATAAACAGCCTTTATTTTTCTTTTATTAATAGTATAAGGAATATAATATTTTTTTAAAATTGGTGTTATTTTTTTCTATTTCTTCTAAAACCATTTGTTCATTTACAAAAAAATGCTAATTTACTTGTTTGAAAATAACGTTTAACTATCTTTGCATCTTTTTGATATACTCTTATTATTCCACTATAACTACCACGAGAATGAAAAGTTTCAAATTCTATATTTCTAATATTAGAAAGTGGAATTTCTTTCACAAATAAAGAAGGTAAATAAAGAATTTCATTTTCTATATAGAAACATTCCCAATTTTTTTCTTTTTTTAATAAACTTATTGTAACTACAAGCATTATAATTATGATTATTATCATTATGAAAATCATTGAAGTATACATCTTTTCTCCTCTCAATTTTTTTAAATATCCCTCTTAGTATTCTCTTTTACTTAAGTCTTTATTTCTCTCTAAAATAAATTCTTTAACTTTTTCAGCAACATCTTCTTTTTGCAAAATATATCTTTATATTTTGAAAAGATCTTTTAAAATAATATCTAAATAATAAATGCTTCCTCCACGTCTATAAAATCTTTCGACTTCCATCTTTTTGAATATAAATATAAGGAATTATATAAGCTGGGTAAACAGAAAATAAGTATCTGTCTCCTAGTTTTATATCACTCATAGAAACTACTCCTGTTGCAAGTATTCTATCTGACCTTAAGAAATCTTCTTTTTGCAAATTTTTAAATGCTTAATATTCTCTAAATTATCTAACATTTCAGTAATTCTTTTATTTTCTTTCTTTTTCATAATCATTGCAAATATAAATAAGAAAAAAATACAAGCACCCACATAATAATTGGTGCCATAAATTTTTATTAAAACAGATGATAATGGACTTATGCTAAAAACTTGGAAATTCTTTTTATAAATTCTACTTCTTCGAGATAAGTTTTATAGCCTCCAAATAGAATAAAAAAAGTATTTATTATTAAAAAAATATTACTTCTAGATAGTAAAATGATTTTGCTGATCTTTCCATTTTCAATATATTATAAAAAAATCTCTAGCTTCTAAATCTTTTTCACTTTCGTCAAGTTCTGCAAATAAAAAATTTTTTTCTACTTTTTCTTTTTCTAAATAAATAAGCTAAAAAAATAAAAAGAATAAAAATGGCATAAGCATCATATAAGCTAAATCTCCCAATTAAAAACACTCTCCTTCTACATTAAAAAAACATTCATTATTACAGTAATTAGTATTCTATTTTTTTCATTTAAGTCTTTTTTTCTTTCTAAACTAAATTCTCTAACTTTTTTTCAGCAACATCTTCTTTAGCAAACTCTATCTTTATCTTCTGAAAAGGTCTTTTTTTAAAGCAATGTCTAGGTAATAAATACGTCCATTTTTACCCCTACGAGATATTTTAACTTTCATCTTTTTGAATATAAATATAAGGAATTATAGAAACTGGGTAAAAGGAAAATAAGTATCTATCTCCTAGTTTTATATCGCCTCCAACTACTCCTGTTGCAAGTATTCTATCTGACCTTAAGAAATCTTCTTTTTGCAAATTTTAAATGTTTAACTTTCTCTAAATTATCTAACATTTCAGCAATTCTTCTATTTTTCTTTGTTTTTCAAAATCATTGCATATATAAATGAGAAAAAAATGCAAGCACCCACATAATAATTGGTACCATAAATTTTTATTAAAGGAGGTGATAGAGGACTCATGATAATTCTTGGAAATTCTTTTACAAATTCTACTTCTTCAAGATAAGTTTTATAGCCACCAAATAAAATAAATAGAGTATCTATTATTAAAAAAATATTACCTGAGCATAGAAAAAAATGGTTTGGATAATCTTTCAAGTTTAAATATCCTATTAAAAAAATTCTCTAGCTTCTAAATCTTTTTCACTTCGTCAAATTCTGAAAACAAAAATTTTTACTTTTTCTTTTTTCTAAATAAATAAGCCATGACAAATAAAAAAATGAATAAAAAAATGGCATGAGCATTATATAAACTAAAACTTCCAATTAAAAATACTCCCTTCTACATTAAAAAAATATTCATTATTACAGTAAGCAGTGTAATCAGTGAAAGCAATGTCACTTGCATCTTCTAGTAAATAGATAAAAACAAGTTTCTATGATATCAATCCAAGCTAATAGGTATTTAGTTTGTTCGGCAGTTAATTTACTATTTCTAGTTAACATTCCTCCTTCTGATACCCAGTTTCTTGTAAAATAAATAATATTCATAATATCAGAAACTATATTTTTTTATCTATATTTTTCTTTTTGAATTTCAGGTACTAATACTTTTTAAACATTCCATTACTTCAATGAAATTTTTTCATTTAGCTCTCCTTGGAAAGGACGTAAAATTCCTAAAAATCCATTTTCCCATCTGGGATCATCAATATCTTCATTTCTACAAGAATGAAATGATAATAACTCTTTTTGCTAGTTCTATATTCATAATCTAATCCCTTTTAAACGCTTCCTTGTTCTATAATCTTAAAATATTCTTTTTAAGTTATAACAAATCTCTTTTTGAGTTTCTTCTCTATTTTGAAGAAAGATATTACTAATATTAATTTTATCTTTTTGAAATAAATAAAGTATATCCATCTTCATAAGGTAAAAAAATATACACAAGCAAAATAAAATTTTTCACCAACTTGATGTGTAAAAACCGTAATAATCTTTAAATTCTTTTATAACTTCTACATAATCACCTGAATATAGATACTCCATAAATCTAAATTTTTTATTATTTGCATTCTGCTGAGTACTTTCAAACTCATATTGAGATAAGTTTTCCATTTTTTTCTCCTTTATTTTTCAAATATACTTATTATATTACTCCACGTATGTATCATCAATATTAACCCTATATCTCTTAAAATAATTTCTCAGCAACCAATAATCCCTTAGTGTTAAAAGGTATTTCTATTGTATCTGTTCCATAGGCATGTATTTTTCACGATAGGATAACCAGCATTTCTTTTTCGTAAAAAGCTCCTTTTTTGTATAAAAGTACACCACTTCAAAAACTTTACAAGAGATATATTCTTTATTTCAAAACTTTCCAATCTCCTCATTTTTTTAAAGAAAATTTTTAATATTTTTTTAGATTTTTACTTCTAAAGAATAATATCTCCTTTTTTTATCATGTTATAAATAAAATAAGGAAGAAAAAAATAAGAAGTGCTATAGAAAAAAATTATACCCACTATTCCACTACTTCTAGCCTTACCACTAATAATTAGGAAAATATCAAATAATAAAAGCAAATGTATAAAGAAGTATATGAAGATTTTTGTTTAAAAAGCAAAAACTTTAAATTCATTAGGAACTTCGATTTTTTTCATTGGCTTCCATTCTTCTTTTATTAAAATAGGTGTCACCCAATAATGCTAAATAAAAAAATGCTAAAAAAACCGCAGAAAATCTTATTCTTAATTTCAAAATCTCTTTCTATTTCAAATAATTTATCTCCAAATAATATAATCATAAGAGATATAAGCAATACAAATAACATTATATTTAATGCGATTTTTTTCTTGATTTAAAATCAGGCATATCATTATTCTCCTTAATTTTTTTGTAGGTATCACTAATTTCTACAGCATATTTCAAAAAAATATTTTTTTCATCAACCAATAATTTCTTAAAGATAGTGGTATTCTTAAAATTTCTCCTTTAATATTACAAATTTCCATAATAGGATAATCACCTTTTTTTACCTTTTTCTTTTCCACTTCCAAAAAGCAACAAAAAGGTATATCTTTTTATTTCAAGAACTTCTATTTCTTGATTTTTTTGTATAGAACTTTAATATTTCTATTCTAACTTCCAAAGAATATTTTCTACTTTTTAATCATAATAGAAAGAAAATAAGAAAATATACCTATACCAAGAAGACTAAAAATTATTCCAAATATTCCAATTTTTAAAAAAACTACACTAAGCACAAAAAAATAAAAATAAATATTATTAAAAATAATGGTATATAAAATTATAAAAATAAGTTTGTTTAAATGCATCTACTCTAAATTCATTAGGTACTTCAACTTTTTCTCTTTCTTTTTATTCTTTTTTTATAGTAACATACATATCTGCTGTTAACATAATATATATAAATAACAAGATAAAAACTATAAAAAGAATTTATAATTGTAAGATTTCCTTGAAGATAAGACAAATCATCTATATAAAATAATTGTATTGCTAAAATAATAAAGGGATATAACTAATAAAAGATAATATTATTTTTTTAAAACCTTTTTTTCTTCTTGTAAAAATCTGGAATATTGTTATCAAAATCTTTATTCACTGTTAAACTCTCCTTAAACTGTAATTTCTATTTGATTTCCTTCAATACCAACAATACAACTTTCATAATAGCCATCACCTGTTGTTCTTGGACCACTAATAACTTCATAGCCATCTATTTTTTTAGTATTTCAGTCAATTCATCTACTTTTTTTCCTTGCTTCCAACACTGAATGCGATATGGATAAAACCTGTTCTTTTTTTAAATCTTTTATATCATCAACCAATTCTGGTTTTAGTCATGATTTCTAAACGGCAACCACTGTCAAAAAGTTAAAAAAATAAGATTTAAAATCAGTTTTTTTATTATGATAAATCTCATTTGAGCTTGCACCAAAATATTTTTATAAAAAAATTCCTTAGTTTTCTCTAAATCATTTTACATACATTGCTATGTGTTCTATATACATTTATCTTTTTCTCCTTTTTGTTTTTCATAAAAAAAGCTTCATAAGTAGCCATTTCTAATTCTCCTGATTCAAAAACAAGTTCCCCATCTTCTCCATAAAGTTTGAAGTTTTCTTGTTTTTCATTACCTAGGGAAGTTGCGCCATCAAGTGCATAAAGTAATGTTAGATAAGTGTCAGTTAGCACTGTGTCAACTAATTTATATAAAGTTTTTTTCTTGCTCAGTTGAAAGTGCTAAGTCATTTTTTTAATTTTTGCTACAAGGCTTTCATTTCCATTCATATATTCTTTTAATTGAATTTCTTTTTTTCTGCATAGCACATTTCTGCAAATTCTTTTGGCTTTCATTTAAAAACTCACTTCTTGAATTAAATTTTTCTTAAACTCATCTTTCACAAGTAGTTTATATTTTTTTCAAAAATACATTTTTTTAATAGAATATAGTCACTTATTTTTTTATATCTAGCTCAGTAAATATATTTTTTTCCATATCAAAAAAATTTCTATAGTAGGAATATCATTTTTCTCCTCCCTTAAAATTTTTTTAGCATAAAAATTTAATAAAATTTATTTTTCTCAAATTTTTATAGATTTTTATTTCATTCTTATCATATAACAAAGTAATTTCTCTGCTATCTATCTTTAGAGAATATTTTTTTATACTTCAACATTTTTTTAAGAGTTCATAAATACCAGCAACTGTGATTGCAATCAACCCAAAAGAAATAAAAAAATTCCCTTATAGTCTTTATAGTCTATTTTAAGTAAAAAAATAGGTATTATAATAATAAATATAAGAATTAATAGGACATTTAAAGACAAATGAAAATTACTAATGAAAGCTTTAACTTCAAATTGACTTGAAAGTTCTAGATTTTTTTAAGTTTTTAATTTATTCTCTATATAGCGGATATTTAAGATAACTAGAGGTAAAAGTTATTATAAGAACTAAAAATACCTGAAACAGAATATCGTAAAATTATCATTTTTATGTCTGAACTTCTATCTAAAAAAATATCAGCTGTATTAATGTAACAACTAACAGCACTAAAAAAATGCTTAACATTATTTTTTTAATAGTTTTTTGCCCTAGGTAAATTAGGAACATACATATTTAATTTCTCATCAAAAAAATATCCCCATTTGTGACTACTTTTTTTATTAGTTTCAATGTTTTTCTTTAAAATTAACCTATCTGTATAATTTTTTTGCTTCCAATAAAGACATATCCTTATTTTTTTATGAAGAAAAAGCAACAGCCTCTAATTTTTTTATTTTTCATTAATCAGAGAAGCTAAGTATTGTTCATCTTCTTCAGAAATAGCTATATTTTTTTATCAATATAATCTTTAGCTTCTTTTTAAAGTCATTCCTGTTTTTATTTTTTTATAAAAGCAATAGCCTCTACTTTTTTTCCTTGCTTGAGTAAGGAACTAATATACTCTTCATCTTTTTCTAATAATTCCATAATTTTTTTCACCTATTCTTTTTTAGAATTCTTTGTATTGATTATCTATTCTTACTTTATATTTTTTTCAAAATACTTTTTTTAATAAATAATAATCATTAGCACTTATAGTCATTTCAACAAGCATTTTTTTCTTTATTTTTCAAAAAAAATTTGTAAGGTAGGATTTTTCTTCCCTATTCCTCTTCCACTATCAATAACATAAAATCTAACTTGACTTATATTATCTGTTGTAATAACTTCTTTTTCATTATTTTCATAATATTTTTTTATAGTTTTTCCACTTACAGTTAAGAGATACTTTCTGGATTTTTAGTTCTTTTTAAAAAAATTATAGTAATTAAAGATTATAGCTCCAATAAAAAAATAATACTATAAAAAAATATGTTTTGTATGTTAGTTCTTTTAATAATATACTTATTAGAGAAAATAATATGAAAAATTAGGATAATAAAAAAATATGATATAAAAAAATAGCCACCAACTATTTATTCTTAGAGATTTTTATTTCAAATTTATCTGATAATTCTATTTTTTTCAATTTCTTGTGATCTTTTCTCTAGTAAATGAACATTTATTTTTTTGAAAGAAGATATATAGCTAAAAAAAGAAAAAAACTATTACACCAGTTCCAGCTAAAAAAATAATATTTTTTTACCTCAGAAGTTTTATCAAAAAAATATATTTGTATTAAGAGAGCAACAAAAAGATATTAAAGCTAAAATTAAAAAGTACTTTTTGCGAATTTTTGTCTTGGTAAATTAGGAACATACATATTTAACTCCATTCATAGTTATCAACTATTTCTACATTATATTTTTTTAAATATCTTTTTAATCTAAAATAATCTATGACTTCTATAGTCATCTCAGCAAGAATTCTTTCTTCTAAGTCAAAAAAAGTTGTAAAGTAGGTTTTTCTCCTTTCCTCTTTTCCCACGACGAAGAGCAAAAAAACTGACATAATTTATATTCTCTGCTGTAATAATTTCTTTTTCATTATTTTTCATAGAATATTTTAACAGTATTTCCTTTTTATATATAAAGAATACTTACTATTTTTGAAATTTTTCTAAAGGCTTCTATAAAAAAATAAAAGCACATATTCCAATAACTAAGACTAGCTTGAATAGATAATCAAATGAAAGCTTTTTTTGTTCAAAAAAGCAAACATACTAATTAAAAACAATAACAGTCATTATTATTTGAGGAATTATTCTTCTTTTTAAGGCTTTAATTTCAAATTCTCTTGGAACTTCCAGCTCATTAAGCTCTTGTAATATTTTTTTCTGTATAATGAGTATTTATTAATAAAAATCCATAAAATTAAAAAAATAAAGACTAACATTGCATTATAAACAAAAATTTTTTTATTTTATCATAGGAACTAAGATCTAAAAAGGATAGTACAATACCAGAAAAAAATAGATAATATTAACAAGATAAAAAAATTATACTTGTAAATTTTTTTAATCTTGGCAAATTAGGAATATACATATCTAATTTTTTTGTCATAAATATAGCCCCATTTTTTTATTTTCGTTCATTCTATAAGCCTCCAAATGTAATGAATATTTTTTTGTTAAAATTCTCTTTTTAAAAAAACTATGTGAAGTTTGGTTTTCGAAGTATCTATTCCAGCATCTTCAATTAATTTTTATACTTGTTATATAGTTTGTTCCAAAAATTCCTTTTTCCAAAAAGTGCAAGAAAATTTAGAGCCTATCTTATCTATAAAAAAATTCTCTGTCTAAACATTCCAGTAGAATATAAATCTGAAGAATTTTTAAATTTAAAAAAATATAGATGTGTGTAAGATCTCTTCTACTTCTATGAATGGTAAAATAATCTTCTAAAACTACTTCTTGAGTTTTTTTCTATTGTGTATCAAAAATTCTATCCACTATTTTTAAAAAGTATAGCCCAAGATATAAGAAGACTTGGGATAAAAAAATATAAAGATGAACTTTTTTTATTTCTATTATGTTTGTTTTTAACAATGATATACCAAATAGGAATAGAAAAAGATAACTGTTGCTATAGAAATTGAAAGAAAATTACAACTTGTATTGTAATTAACAAAATGAACTACCTCTAGCACACTTTCCTTTACTATGATAACATAGGCTAGAAATTAAAATTAATAATCCAAAAGCACAAATTGCTATTCCTTGTAAAGGAGAATTACTATTAAAATATAATGTTCCTCCTAATACAAAGGAAAGTATTGAAAAGAATATTGATACATCTATCAAAAAGTGATAATGCTGAATAAAAAAACTAAATATCCTAAGAAAAAAACATTATTTAACCTCCAACATTTTTAAATTCTCTTCATAAGTTTTTATCTGCGTCAAGTCCAAAGGCTTTTAAAAAAATTTTTTTCTTTTCAATTCTATGTGATCTGGATTTTTTTCAAATCAGGTACATTACGTTTTTTTATATTTTTTTCCCAGAAAGGAGAATTAGACTTTGCTTCTATACATTCCTTTAATTTATAAGTATCTATTACAAAACCTATTCCTTCTCTTCTAAGAGTTTGAGGACCAATTTTTTTAAGTCTTTAATGAGTTTTTTTCATAATCAGAAAGAGGAATTTCTCTATATATAAGTCCATATTGTAGGTATGCGATGTTTTTTTATCTATACCACTTATACTTTCACTAACTGAAATAAACATATCATTTTTCTTCAGGTTTTTAAAGGTAAATTACCCAAAATAATAGCTTCTCCATAATAAAAAAATATTATCCATAATAGCTTGTGAAGGCAATGCCAAACACTTAGATAATTCTTTTCAAATCAATATTTTTTTGTTATCACTTATTTTTATGATAAACTTTTTATTATTAAAGGTTTTTCCCATAAGATGAGCTAAACCATAGTTTTTTTGTTCTTTTTTAAAAATTTTTCATCTTTTTCTTAGTTTAGAAACATCCATTAAAAATTCTACCAAAACACCATTCTCTTCTACTGATTTTTAAAAAGCAAAGAAATCTCCTTCATTAAATTTACAATGCTTTCTTTTTAGCGTTTTTAAATTCTTCTATTTCTTCTAAATCTTCTTCAGTAGTTTCTTTCATCCATTTATCTAACCATTTTTTTAAATCATCAAGAGATATCTTTTTCCTTTTCACTAAATATTTCTGAATAATAAGTTCTTTGTGAAGTGTAATTTGCAATAATTACTCCATCAGTTGAAAAAAAGTAAAAATAAGTTCCAAAAAGGAGAAAAAAAGATTCAGTTGCTGTATAATTAAATTTTTTTAATTTTTTTCCTCTTTTAGTTTTTAGGAAGTATCATTGTACGATTTTTCTGCTGTTTTTTTCATTTAATTCAGCTTCATGATAATAATTCTTGCTAACTTTTTATTTCTTTTTTTATAGTATCATCTTCAAAATAATAATAGATACCATTGTCAAACTTTACAAGTTCCCAATGTTCTTCTACAGGAATAAGTCCTAAATATTTTTCTTTGTTCATTAGTCAATTCAAATATCAATTTCATTTTAACCTCCATGTTTATCTTTTTTTATTATAGCACATTAACAAATTGAAAAAAACAGTTTATTCTTTGAAAGTTTTGTTATAAAAAAATGCTTTATTGCCAATAAATTTTTTTAATAATAAAAAAATAAAGCTCAACTTAATAAAAGCAACCTTATTAGTATGCGAATATAAAAAAAGCAATCTATTTAAGTTGCTTTTTTTATTAACTCGTTATGTTAAACTTTAAATGAGGTGAGCCAAGTGAAAAAAATTACTCTGTATTGATGATAGATTTAAAAAAATTCTCGTTCTTATTCTATTCAAGATAGGAATAATCTTCAAAATTCTATATTAAATAGTATAAAAATTTTTAAATAAAGCTTTTTAAGAATTCTATAAAAAAAGAAGTTGAATTCAGTGCAGGCGATGAAATACAGGGATTATTTACTTCTCCACATTCAGCTTATTTGTATTATAGACTTTTCTCTATAATTATTTTTTTCCTATTGAAATTCACTCTGGAATAGGTTATGGAACTTGGGATATTGTAATGGATAATGAAAGTAGCACTGCTCAAGATGGAACTGTTTACCACAATGCAAGAAAAGCTATTGATGAGGCTAAAAAAATCCTTAGAATACTCTGTTCTTTTTTTATTCAAGTAATAAAAATGACCTTATCGTAAACTCTTTAATCAATAGCTATAACTTACTTGCTTTTTAAGCAAAGTAAGTATCAAAATAATCTGATGTTATTGACAGAAATTCTATATCCTATTGTTTATGATAATACTATTCTTGAAACTGAAGCTTTAAAAGAACTTCTAGAATTTATTCAATTTGAAAAAGAAAATTTGATATTAAATACCAATTTCTCTATTGAGCCTGCTCAAATAGAAAAAGAAAGTTTCTATATAACTGAGGGTAAAAAGAGGTCTATCAACTCAATTTTTCAAAACTATTAGGAGTTAGTAGACAAAGTGTTGAAAAAAAGCTATAAAAAAACAGGAAATATATATGACTTAAGAAATTTAACTATAGCTATTTTTTAAAAAGCTATAGATAACACACAAGGAGAAAGCTTATGATTATAGCTATTTTGATAAGTATTCATTTATTAGCAGATTTTTTTATTCCAAACTTCTGCTTATTCTGAAAGAAAAAGACAAGTATTAAGTACTTCATTTTTACATTCCTTTATTTATTTTTATAATTTTTTTGTAGCTATATTGTCACCAATATTTGAGATCAAAAAGATTATTTTTATTTAGTCTTATCATCTCTGCTTCACATTTTTTTAATTAATCTTATAAAAAAAATAAATTAGAGAAAATTTTTCCCTCAAAGAAGATTACAATTTTTATTTTTCTTTTTAATCAATTATTACATTTTATTGTTATATTGATATTTTTATTATATTTTTAAATCTAGAGAATTTTTACTTCTCAATTATATATAGACTTAAAAAGATTGTGAGCATTTTAAAACATTTATTCTTTATATCACAGTTTTTCTATAATATTAGATCCTGCTTCTGTTCTTATTAGAAAATTATTTATTTCAATCTCTCCTAAGACTTATCCTAAAAGCTTATTCAGAGGAATTAAAAGCAGGAAATATAATTGGAAAGCTTGAAAGAACTATTATTGCTATTCTTTTATTAAATAATCAATTTGGACTTATAGGTTTTGTTTTGACTGCAAAAAAAGTATTGCTCGTTTTTAAACAAATGGAAGATAAAAAAACTTTGCTGAGAAATATCTAATAGGAACATTAACAAGTTTCTTAATAGTATTAATTACTGTTTTTAATTTTTAAAAGGGGCTGTTGCAAATTGATGATTTTTTTATCATTAATTTGTGACAGCTTTTTCTTTTCGCAATAAAAAAATAGAAATCTTTTAGAATTCTATCCTATTTCAAGTTTTATTTTTGATTTTTGGGCGAACTTAACACAAATCTATTGTTTTTTTCATTTTTTTAAGCTATTTTTTTAATGGATGCAATATTACTCCTTGCTTTTTTTCTAACTAATTTTTGCAAGATATCTGTTAAAAATTATATGCTATACAAAAATAGTCCTATTTCTCTCTTTGCGCTCTCTTTTCCTTTAACTTTTTAATTTGCGTAATTTCATATCTTCTTTTAATACTGCAAAAGCTCCTTCTACTTGAATACTTCTATTCATTCTTAATTGCTTTCCAAATTCACTTTCTATATTATCTTTTGATTCTTTTTGATAATTTTCTAAATTTATAATTATATCTGACTTTCTTTTTCTGTTTCTGGGTTTCTAAAATATATTGTTTTTTTATCTTTCCCATAATACAAAAATTCTAGTTCTAATCCATCTTTCCTAAACAGTCTATTTTTCTTCTTCATTATATTCTAAATTTTCTACTCTATTTAAATCTTTTTATACTTTCTTGTCTTTGATTTCTCATAGTATATTGGTTTTTATGTATGATACATAATTATTATTTTTCTAAATACTCATAGTTAGGAAGACTTTCATAACCAGCATCAGCTACAACATTTATAATTTCAATATTTTTGAGACTTAATTTTTTTCAAGAAATGGAATTAAAGTTTTTAGAGTCTGAAGGATTATGAAAAAAATTTCATAGAAGCTATGTATTCGCTAACAACTCCAATTTGAAGATTATATCCTGGTTTTAATTGACCATTGCGCATGTGATCTTCCTTCATTCTCATAAATGTTGCATCATTATCTGTTTTTAGAAAAAAACTATTTCTTTCACCTAAAATTTCTAAATAGTTAGTATATTTTTTTCAAATCTTTCAATATATGATTCTGTCTTTTCTAACAATATCTGCTCTTTTACTTTTTCTTTTTACCTTTGCCATGTACTTTTTTTGAATATTTAAATTTTTCTAAATATGAAAAAAATATCAAAAATATTATCCAAATCTTTATTAAAGTATCTGTTGAATTCATCAATTAACTCTAATATATTCTCTTCAAGTCTTTCTTTATATTTTTAAAGTGGATTTCTTCCAAACAAAACTATATTTATTAGCATAAGCTTCTATTTTTAGTACCATCAATGTAAATAGTTTCAGTAGAAATTTCATTTAATTTAAAAAGTTTATCTACAAATTGAGTGAACAACTCATGGATAACATCAGTAGCTTTTTTGAAAGAAAGCGCGCAATAGTTGAATAATCAGGTATATTAGGTGAATTTAATAAATATTGAGCTCTTTGGCTATCTTTACAAAGATACTCAATACCTCTAGTAGAATATATTCCTCTTGAATAAGCATAGATAATTACGGCAAACATATTAACAGGATGTACCTTAGTTTTTGTTAGGAAATACTTGCATTAAATTAGAAAAAAATCCATTTCCTCCAGAATGGCGCTAAGTAGTCTAACAGGATCATCTTTATCAATATCTTTATTGATGTAAAAAAAGTTTATCTTGAAAAAGTAAAAAAATTTGTTATTATTAATTGGTTTTTATCATAAGTATATTATATTAAATTTTTGAAGAAAAATTTCTAAAAAAATTTATGTAATATACTTTTTTAAATTTAAAAAGATGCTAAACTACAAAAAAATGTTTTTTTAGCATCTTTTTTTCTTTTTGGGACTCAACTATTTAATTTGCAACAGCCCCCTCATTTTTTTATTTTTAGAATTTAAAATTTCATCACAGATTTTTTTATAAATTTTTTTATCAATTTCCTCATTATCTTCTACATATTCTTTAATCAATCTAATAACTTCATAATCTTCTTCTGTTGAAGATAAAGTCTTAGCCTTTTCTAAATATCTTTCAATAAGTAACTCTCTATCTTCTAAAGCGGACATCCCTGTAATAGCACTTTCATCAAGTAAGGCATTCATTAAATATGATATATCGTTAAATTTTTTTATTAGAAATTTTATCTTCATTTAATATCTCTATTAAATTTATTTTCTTTGCACAAGTATATGCTGTATATGCAGGAAGTACATTATTATGACAACCTTCTTCTAATATCCACTCTTTTTATTTCATCATTAGTTACTTCTAAATATCCAATAGAATGAACTCTTCCCCAACCCTTAACTTTTTTTAGCAATTTCAAAAAAATTTCTTTATTCGAATTTTTCTAATTTGACAAAAATATTTAAACAATATAAAAGTAAATTCATCAGAAAGTGCTAATATTTTTTTACTTTCTCTATAGTTTCTGCATCTGTTTCAACATTCATTATTGCAAGTACAGATAAACAAAATTTTTATAACTTCTATATTTTTTTAGTAGTAACTAGTCGAGAACTAGCAAATTCATATAAATTATTAAGATTTATTTGTTTTTTGTTCTTGAATAATCCAACTCAACAATGAGTTTGTTCTTGAAACCATTGAAAAATCTAACTTATCTAAAATTAGTTTCAGCTTCTTCAAATTTTTTTCTTCTGATATTTGAAAAACTATATTTTTTAAGTGGCTCTATGTCTTCTTCATTTCCAACAGTATGATATATATAAACTCCATCTATTGCCCCATCTGCCCAAGGAACTCCATTAGGATCCTTTGGTGGCAATTTAAAATCTTCTGGTAACTCACCATTATTTTTGTATAGAAGTCTTTATTAATTCAAAAATTGATAAATCTTTAGTTTCCAATTTATTAATCTCCTTTTCTGCTAATTTTTTTCATTTTAAATTATTATTATTTTTTTATTACAACTTATTAAAAAAAGTAGCTCCTACAACTAATATTAATATTAGAGATAATTTTTTTAAAAATCTCCATAAATCCCCCAGTATAATTTTTTTATATTTTACCATTCATTGACAGAATATAAGAGTGCAAGCCTTATCTGTGTTAAAAGTTCACTTGAAAGCTTTTTTTATATTCACTTTCTAAGCCTTTTTCATAGGCATACCAAGAAGGACTATCATTCCAAGAACCCATTCCACCAAAAAAACATCAGAAATTCCTGCTGAACAAAGAAGTCTTGCATTTCTCTCAGGCATCAATGAAAAAAATATTTTTTTATGATAATAGCTTTCAACTTCTTTTCCGTCTAGCATATCATAAGCTTCTGTAAAAAAATATTAGCAAAAGTTTTTGAAAATCAATTTTATCTGCCAAAGTAGCTATTTTTACTTAATGTATTTTTTTAAAATCTTCAGTATTATCTTCAAATTGTACTTTCTCTTTTGGAGGATTTTTCCCATTTATATTCTTTTGTAAATTACATTCCAGCCCTTATCTCCAGGTTCCCACTTTGGTATAAAGTAAGTGACTAAATTATCTTTAAAAATAACAAACTAACCCAGCTTGACTTGTATTGCTAAAGGCAAGTAAACTTGGATCTTTTACAGCAATTGGCATAGAAAGTTTTATATCTTCTAAACCTTTTTTTCTATACAATGTTCATACCATTCACTTACATCTTTAGCTTCAAAATTTTTCAGTGAACAAAAATTCTATTTTATTTTCATATTTATCAGGTTTATATGAAATTTTTACTTTTTTGTTTTTTTAAAAGCATGTTTTTGTATATATTACAATATCACGTATTTGTGCTACTTTCTCCATTCATAGAAACAATCTCCTATTTTTTTAATGTAAAAATAATCTCCACTTTTTTTCTATTAACCCATTTTTTTAAAAAGACTACCAATAGCTCTTTTTAAATGCTTTTTTACTTATACCAAAGTAATCTTTGATATCTTCTGCTGAACTATTATCATTGAAACGGAAATGTTCTTTTAAAAGTCTCATTTTACCAAGTACAAGTTCTGCATCATTTTCCATTTGGTCTGATAAAAAGTTTTTCTAGGACTTAAATCTAATTTTTTTGTCTTCTCTAACTCTTGTAACTCTTAAAGTCAATTCATCTCCAACCGAATATTCTTCAAAACATTCACTTTTTAGGGATTAAACCAAAATATCTATCTTCAACTGCAACAAAAGTTCCTATTTCATCATTTACTCTATAAACTGTTGCATTGACAATATCACCTTTTTTTATATCATTTGAAGGCATTAAGAATTTATATATTTTTCATTGTGGCAGATACTCTACCTTTACTATCTTCATAAAGCCCCACTAAATATTTTTTTACCAATTTCAACTTTAGTTTCTTTTTTTGAGAATTAGGTAACATTAAATCTTTATTAAGTCCCCAGTCTAAAAAAAGCTCCTAATCTTGGATTATCGTCAACAACTTCTAATTTAGCAAGAGTTCCAACAAGTGCTTCTGTTTTTTTCTAAATGTAGCAATAAGTCTGTCTTCACTATCTCTATAAATTAGAACTTCAACTTCATCTCCCTCTTTTTAAATCTCTTCCTTCAAGCTCATTGTTAGGAAGAAGTATATTATCCTTGTCATCATCTGTTCCTGCAAACAAATATGCTCCTACACTTGCAAAAATTATTTATAACTAATTTTTTTGTCTTTTACCAACTTTTTATCATTTTTTCCTCCAAATGTTAAAAATTCTCTACTATTCAAATTTTTCCTTTATAGCTCTAACTATTTCAAAATATTTTTCTTCCAAGGTCTTTAACATAACATCAATAGGGTCAAAATTTTTCTATATCAATTATAGATTTCAAAAATATTTTTTTACTGTAACCACTTACCAAACAAGTTCCATAATCTAATTTCGTAACAGGAAATGATTCTACATTTCTAGCGACATTCCAAAAATATTATTTTTTTGGTAACTCATAGTTATGTTTTGCAAACTCAGATTTCCAATGTTTAAAATTACTCATATTTTTTTATTTTTGTACTGCATCAAATTCCATATCAGATATAATTATAACTTCATCTAATTGGGGAAGATTTTTTTCTAAACTATCATTTAATATCTTTTGTAAAAAAACTTTATCAATATCTGTATTATCAACAATTAGAGGGATTTCATCTATAATATCTGTAAATTCAGCATTTTTTTATTGTAAGAATATTCAATACAATCACTAGAAAAAAATAATAAATCTATTTCTCCATTCATCAGATTTATTATTTTTGAGAAATATATATTGCAAGAGAAATAGCTGTTTCAAAAAGGAGTTCCTTGCATTGAACCACTTGTATCTGCTATTACAAGAACATTTTTTTATCAAATTCTATTTTTTTGATTGTTTTTTTCCACATGGTATTAATTAAATTTTTTTGATTATTCAAATTCTCTAATAAAATTTGTTTATCTTCTAATTCTCTTTGAGATAAGCCCTTAATAAGATGTGATATTACATCTTCATAAACTTTCTTTAAGTTTTTTTCCATAAAGAGAATTTATTCCTACTTTTCTTAAACTATCTAAATACATCTTTGCAAAATCATTCATAAATAAATTATCATATTTAGATTTTTTTAGTAGCCTTTAATTCTTCAATAAATTCTTTAAATCTTACTTCATCCTTAACAAAAAAATAAATTTTTTTATATTTAACCATAGCTTTTACTAGGTACTGAAATATAATCAATTTTCTCATACTCTTTATTAGTTATATGTTTTTTTCAACTATATTTAATCTATCTCTTAACTTAGATAATATTTTTTTCTATATTCTTTTTCAGTTAAATTTAATTTTTTTAGCTAATTTTATTGCAAAAATAATTTTTTTATTATGAGTTTTTATAGAGGGTAGCCACTTTGCTAAAAAGAGAAACTGGTTTATTGTCATTATAATTTTTTTATATCCATCATTAAATAAGCTCTAATAAGCTCATATACATTTTTCTTCAATTTCAGTTCCTATTCCCTCGAACACATAGTCCCATCTTCCTAATTCAGAAATATATGGAAGTATTTGAATAGCATAATCTTTATTCATTTCTATAAGTGTAGAAAAAAATAAGACTTAAATAAAGCCCTTTCTCCTTTACCATTTCTTATATCAAGAGTATATAGTAAATTAGCAAGTGCTATTTCATCATTTTTCTATTAATGCATTTTTTAAATCTATTTTTATTTTTTTCATAATTTTTGTTTATAATATCTGCTAGAATAGGCAAACATATCCAAATTAAAAATTCAATGTACTTTCATTTGTAACTGCATTATTCCAAGTTTTTTTAAAAATTTCTAATGTTTTTTTCCGAAAAAAATTCATTTTATCATCTCCCTAATAAAAAAACTACTAAAAAGGACTTATTTAAATAATAAGTCCTTGTTAACAAGACACTTTCTTAATATAGTGCAGGGGGTAATTAGCCCCACGACACTCCGACTATTAAAAATGTTTATTTGCTGTCAGTGTCTTTAATATTTTTGTAAATTATTTGCCATTAAGGTTACAACAAGACACATATAGTATAATTAATTATTACAAAAAAATGTTATTTTTTTAGACTAGTCTTAATCTTAATAGCTTTAATAGATTTATATTTATTGCTGTTAGTGTCTTTAAACCTTAATAAGGTTCATTATAGCATAAAATTTAAGAATTTACCATATAAATTTATAAATTTTTAATTATATTTTTTTCATAATCAATAAATTCTTTTTGCATGAATTTCTGAATAACATAATTTTTTTCAATTAAATATTTTTATGTAGTTTTTTGATTCTTTAAAAAGAAATATTAAATCTATTAAATAAGAAACTAAAGTTCCTATATCTATAATTGCATTTGTTTCATCTTCTAAATCTTGATAAGGTGTGTCTAATTCTTCTTCTGTATAGCCACCAGACATTTCTTCATAAGTAAGTGGAGAAGAAAAAAAGGTATCTTTTTATTTAATCTTTCATTTGAGAAATTTATAACTAATGATTTATTATCTTTTGTGAATAATAACATCTCATTTATTAAAGTATCAGTACTCATATTCATATACTCACTAGCTTCAACAATTTCATCTAAAAAGAAAAGTATGATACTCTTCAATATCATACTCAAATATTCCTTTGGAAATATTTTTTTATCAGAATTAGATTTTTGTATTTCTTTCCAACAATCTAAAAATATCTTCATTTTTAATAATATCTTCCATACTCATTTTTAACTCCTATGTATCTCATATAAATTCATAAAGATAGGAATTTCTTTTTATTAAATATTTTATTTAACTTTTTAATAACATTTTTTTATTTTTTTAATATCAATTTTTTTCCTAATTTTTACTAAGTCATCAATAGAAAAAAATATCCTGTGATTAAAAAAATACTAAATCTCCTATATCAATCTTTAAGTCATAAGAAGCTTTTTTTCTTCTGTAATATTAGAAAATTTAATTTCTTTATCTAAACAATATAGTCCTGTATTTTCTTTTTAAAAATCTTATCTTCAATATATATTTTTTATATTAGAATTTTTCTAATTTTAAATTTTTTTAAATATAGCTAGTGGATCTAAAAATTCTCAACATCATAAAAAGGCTTTAACAATCTTTTTCTATACTTAATTGATTTTCAAAGAGAAATTCTAAACTTGAATTATTAGGACTAGCAAGGCTTACATTTTTTTATAGTAATCTCTATATCCATAGATTAAAGCTAAAAATTTCTTTATATGAAATGCCATCTAAAAGCCATACATTCTCTAATTTCAATATTTTCTTCATATAAACCAAAGATAATATAAGCACTTGCCACTTTATTTTTTTATAGGATAAAAAAATTTTTCATTTCATCACTAATTGCTTCTTTTTAAAATTTTATCAAAATAGAAATTATTTCTTTCTAAATAACAAAATTTATCCTCCATATTAGAATTATAGACTTTTATTAAATCCTTTAGATATAATTTTTTTATTTTTCCTCATTTATTTCTATATATGAATAATCATCATTAGGAAGTTTAAAGTCTACTAATTCCTCAATAGAAAAAAATTATAGTATTCAATATTAGAGAAATATTCAAAGCCAAATTTTCTATAAATTTTTAGGATTAATTGGAGTTAAAAAAACAAAAAGGCATAGATTTTTTTCTTAGAAATTTCTAACATTGAGGTTAATAATTTTTGACATATAGCCCTTTATTTCTCATTGTTATATCTGAGGAAACTCCAACGATATATTTACTTTTTTTATACTTTTTATTATTGAAATTAAAAATATAATCATTTTCATGAAGTGAGGAAACTATTTTTTTGAATTATCTTCTAAGACTAAATAATTTTTTTCATTATAGATATTATCAAAAATAGAATTTGATTTGTTCTTCACTATCTTTTAAAACTATCTTTCCAAAATTTAATAGCCATTTCTTTTTTTCAGATTTTTTTGCATATCTAATTTTTCATAATATCTCCTATCAGAAAATTCTACCCAAGATTAAAAAAATACTACTGTTCCTAAAAAAATAATGATAGCATTACATTTTTTCTTCCAAATATGTAAAAGAGTAATTACAATTAAACTTATGACTTCTGGTAAACTATGGGGATATTTAGAGAAATTTATACTTGCAAAACAATAGCAGAATAGTATTGCCATCAGTGAATAAGGTAGATACTTTTCATAGAATTTTTACTAATTTTGGTAATTTACCATTTGCAAAAGATAATAAAAGGTAAGAGTCTACAAATAGCCATTCCTACTCCTGCTGATAATATAGCTAAAAAAATAGATATAAATTGTTATTCATGCTTATCAACTTCTTTTCGCAGTAAGTTTCTTTTTTTAAGATAAGTAAAGTTAACATACTCAAGAAAATAGCTAAAACAATAAAATTGCTTCCCATTATCAAAAAGGCTATAATTGATGAGATTATTCCAACAGAAGTTGAAATATATGACTTATCTCCTATTAATTGTGAAATTACAACTATACAGAAGAACTCTGTTATTATAAAATCAATTCCTTTTTAAATCAAATTTAATAAAAATTAAATGCTAAATTCCCAACAACACAACCAAAAAGTCCAAGTGAACTGTGCAAGTAAATTTATATAAAGCATAGTTTTAGTTTTATTTAATCTTTCAGGAATTTTTTTATAGCAGCATAAATAGAATAAACTTCATCAGTTAAACTAAATGCTAAATAAAAAAACTTTAAGAAAGATTCTTTTTCTAATTTTTTTAAATTCTTGCAAAAAAATGATAAACCATAAAACATATGTCTTGAATTAACTATTAGAGAAATAAGTCCCATTGATATTATAGGAGTATTGGCTTTTTAAAAGTCCTACCATTAGAAGCTGAATAGTTCCTCCATAAACAAGTAAACACGAGAGTAAAGACCATATTGCACCAAAACCTGCTTCTTTCATTAAAAACCACAGGTTATCCCAATAAAAAGATAAGGAAAAGCTATTAAAAATAGTTTTTTTCAATGCATACTTGAATTCTTCCATAAAATAACACCCCTAATGATAGATATAGCTAATTTTTTTATTATAACATATACAGTAAGCTCTGTTAACCTATTTTTTTGCACTTTTTTTCTAATAATTTATTCACATTACAATTTTCAGATTCAATATCTTTATAATATCTATATGTACCAACTTTTTAATTCAGAACATGCAGCTTCATCAGCAACAATAATTGCATTTTTCATGTAATTGCAAACTTGATATAGCCCACATATGATTTATTCCTGATTCTATTCCTTTATGTAAGGCTCTAGCTTTATTTTCACCTTCTACCATAATTAAAACTTCTTTTTGCAGAAGTAATAGTTTCTATACCAACTGTTAAAAGCAAATCTAGGAACTTTTTGTTATATCATTATCAAAAAAATCTTGAATTAGCAATTATAGTATTTTTCAGTTAATTGTACTTTTTCTTGTTCTTGACTTAAAAAGACGAACCAGGTTCATTAAATGCAATATGTCCGTCAACTCCAACTCCACCTAGAAATAGATCTATTCCACCTAATTCTAAAAATCTTTTTCTTCATATCTTTTACATTCTTCTTTGTAATTTTCAGCTTTTTCCGTTTAAAAATATTTATATTTTTCTTTTTCTATATCAATATGGTTAAAGAAATTGTTATACATATAATAATGATAGCTTTGATCATGAGTAGCTTCAAGTCCAAGATATTCGTCCATGTTGAAAGTAACCACATTTTTTTGAAGCTAATAATTCCTGCTTTATTGAATTCTATCAGTCTTTTATACATTTGAAGTGGTGTACTACCTGTAGGTAATCCAAGTACAAATTTTTCTTTCAGCTGTTGGATTAAATTCTCTAATTTTATTTGCAACATAGACAGCTGCCCAATCTCCCACTCTTTTTATTATCCGTTATAACAATTCTCATTTTAAACCTCCATAATATAATTTTTCCTTGATATGTATTTCTTCTTTTTAATTCTTTGTGTATTGAATTTAAAACATCTATTTTTTTAATACTCCATAAAGGTGCTACTAAAGTTTCTCTGTCTCCATCCCCTGTCAATCTATGTACAACTATTTCAGGTGAAATATTTTTCTAAAAATATTTATAACTTTTTTTCAACATATTCTTCTTTAGTATTAACCTTTAAGTCTCCATTTAAGTATAATTTTTTTCTAAGGAGTATTTTTTTACAACATACATTAAATGAAGTTTTATTCCCCAAGTTCCACAATTTTTGTGCAAAGATAGCAGTTTTTAAATAGTCATCTTCTTCTTCCTTAGGCAAACCTATTATTATATGAGTAACAAATTTAATATTTAATTTATTTAATTTTTTTCAGAGGCTTCTTTATAAATTCCTGTTTCATAGGCTCTATTAAAATATTTTGCTACATCATCATTTTATTGTTTGTAAAACCTAATTCTACCCAAAGAAAAGTTTTTTTATTTAACTCAGCTAACAATTCTAAAACATCATCTCCCCAAACAATCAGGTCTTGTTGCTATAGTTAAGCCAACTATTTTTTTCATGAGATAAGGCTTCTTGATAAATTTTCCTTAAATAACTTACTTCTGCATAAGTATTAGTAAAATTCTGAAAAATATGCTATATACTTATCTCCCTTATATTTTTTTGAAACTAAGTCTATTTGTTCTTCAATTTGTTCATGAATAGACTTTTAATTTTTGTAGCAGTGAAGTCTCCACTGCCATTTTCACTACAAAATATACAACCTCCCTTGGAAACTTTTCCATCTCTATTTGGACAAGTAAAGCCTCCATCAAGAGAAACTTTATATATTTTTTTCATTAAACTTCTCTTTTAAAAAGTCGTTTAACATATAAATTTTTTTCTTATCATTTTAAATTCCTTACACTAATCAGTCCTATCTACTTTTTAATTATTTCAAAAAGTCTGAAATTTCTTCCTTAGTTAATGGCTCAACCATAATATATGAAGCATCTATAAATCTATATTTTTTTCTTTTTGGTAGTTTTTTTATAAAACTCATCATAAGCTATTCTTCCTACTGGTTGATAACTATTTCTATCATTTTCATCTCCATTAATAACGACAAAAGCCATATTCCAATAAGCTATATCATCATTCTTAACTATATCTGAATTATGAAATTCGACACTAGGTTTATATGGAATAATTGTTCTAACGCTTTCTGTAATAGTATAAGCTCCCATAATTTTTTTCCATCTTCTCTATTTTTGATAAAATTGTTGGTTTGCTGAATAAGCATCTAAATTTTGAATATCTCTTACTATTCTTGAGAAAGTATCTATAGGACTATCTGAATTATTTATTTCATCTATCATCTTTTCATCAAAAGAGACAGGTCTAGTTGTACCAAAAAAATAATATAATTACTTGATTCGCCACTTTTTTTATATTTTTCTGTAATTACTTTTTATTCCATAAAGTATATCTGGTTCATAATCAAACTTCTCTATATTGTCTACTGTAAATGTTTCTCCTCTTTCATTTACAATTTCTGTTTCAAATTTTTTAGCCAATGCTTTTTATATATTCTAGAGCTAAAAGCCAATCTTCTCTTGAAGAGGGAGTAAAAACTCTCACAGCATAAACTTTATTCTTATTATCATAAGCTAGTTCAAATCCTCTTGCACTTTCATCTTCAGTACCTACTAAAAAGACAAGGATATTTAGAAAGAGGTGAAAGTAATAGCTCATTAATATCTATACCATCTGTACCATAAATATTAAGCTCCTTATCTAATAATGATAATGCTGTTTCAACATTTAAAACTGGTTCATAACCTAAAAAAATTTTTTTCTTATTTTTTTACATAAAAACTTATACTCATTTTAGCCTCCACAAATTTTTATTTATATTAATTTTTTTATTTTTTTAGCATCAACAATACAATTATATTAATTCCTAATGAAATAGTCAATTTTTTTATCTGATAATTTTTTTCTTTTTTTCCTTAATAATTCCTAAAAACAAATTCCAAAGTGGTAAAAAAAATATAAGTAAAAAGCAAAAAAGTCCAGACATCAGTCCTATATCTATTGTTTTTTTAATGGTACTGCCATTGCAATGTTCCAAGGAATTAGTCCTGCTAATAGTACAATAGTATTTTCTAAAATTATAGCCATATTTTTGTTTTATCTTCTAGTTCTTCACATAATTCGTAAGCTAAAATTGTTCCCAAACTTTGATTACAAGCAATAGCTCCTGAAATAATAGAACTTAAAAAAATATCACAAAATAATTTGAAGTTTTTTTCAGAAAAATTCTTTTTAAATATTTTTTTCATTAAAAACTAACATTTTTTTGTCTCTTTAAAAAAATTCCAGAATAAGAAGAGAAATTGCAACTATCAATCCTACATTAAGCATTGATAGAATTCCTCCACCTTTCATCATCGAATTTAATTTTTTTCATTAGAATGATAAAAACCATAGACACAATAATTTATAAGCGAAGTTACACTTTCTTTTTTTGAAAAAAACATTGTAATAATAAAACTTATAACTATACTCAATAACATTGTTTTTCTTAACATTGACTTTGAATAAAGAAAGAATAATTATTAGAATAGCTGGCACTATAACTACTATGTTCAAATTATAATTTTTCTTTAAAAAAATATTTGTTGCATCTATACTAACTGGTGAAGTAGAACTTTTTAAGCCTAAAAAAATAAATAAAATAAACAAGTAGCAATAAAAGGGTATAATAGAAGTTTTTAAACATTAATTTTAATATTTGTATATAAATTAGTTTTTTTGTAAGTTCTGTAATAAGTAGTGCAGAAGTTGACATTGGAGAACATCTATCACCAAAAATATATTCCACTTAAAAACTGCTCCTCCAAGATAATAAGGATTAATTCCCATTGCCTTTCCTATTGAAACACAAATAACTCCCATAGTAGCAGCTGTTCCAAGAGAAGTTCCTATTAAAAATGAAAGTATTGAACAAAGTAAAAAAAGTAAGGAGTATTAAAATTGATGGTGAAATTAATTTTTGAGCCCATATAAACAATAAAAGGCTATCGTACCAGAAGCTCTCCATAAGGCAGTTATCATACCTATAAGAACGAAGACTAAGAGTATATTTTTTTACTGTCAGTACTCCTTCAAATGATTTTTTTATTAAAAACTTTTAAATCATACCCTTTTATAAGTCCATAAGTCATAAAAAAATTATATAGCCAACTATAAGAGCATAGATAACTGAATACTTTAATAAAAAGACAAAATATAAGTGACAATGAAAATAATAAAATTGCAACAATACTTCCCATAAAAACTCCCCTAATATTTATTTCTAATCTTATAATAACAAAATAATATTTTTTTGTAAATTAAACTTTTCTTTAAATATAAATAAAATATTTAAAAAAATAAATTTAGTTATGATATAATTTTTCTTGCAATAAAAATCTATTACAAATTAAATATTATTAATCAAGGGGGAAAAAAATGAGAATAAGATTATCAGGTGCTGTTGGTGGTGTAGTTCTTGTAGTTATTACAGGTGTTATTTTAGCTTCAATTGTCGATGGAATACTATCATTTATTGAAAAAAATATGTAGTTAAAGAAGATGAAAGTGGAAAGAAATTTATTTCTCTTTTTATTAATTGGGGATTTTTTTATTCTCTTTATTATTCTTGATTTAATAGGAGTTTTTTTCCTTTATTTAGAACTCTATTATTTGCATTATTCGCACGTTTATAATTAATATAAAAACTGCACCAAAATTTAAAAATTTGATGCAGTTTTTTTATAAAAAAATTAATTTAAATGTTTTTGGAGAATCTGAAATTGAAGCTGCTAATCTACTTTTTTTCTTCATCTACTATACTTTTGAGCTAGTTCTTGAATTTTACTCATAATCCACATATAAGTTGTAGTTCCTTCAGAATAATCAGCTTCAGCATACATGTCTACTCTATTGTCTTCTCTTAATTTTTTTCTACTTGTTTAAAAGCTTTTAAGATCTGATTTTTGGGTAAATTGCAAAAGTTGAACCTCCACCTTTTTTTATAACTGAAAAAGCTGGAACATCACTTGGACCATCAGCTATATATATCATATTTTTAAACAAAACTCTTCTATTTCCTTCTTTTATTTTAGCATTGACATCATAACCAGTATTTTTTTATTTACACCTTTATTTATTTCAAAAAAATGGCTCTTGTCTTTGAAGTATTATCGATAGTATATCCTATTTCACTAATTTCAAAATTTCCATTTTCATCTTTAGTTTGAATTAACTCACAACCCCAAATATCTTCAACATATCCTTCAATAATCGAGCCTTTTTATCATTTCAACCATTCCTGTACTAACAATATAATGTTCTACCTTGATATTATATTCTTGAAAAAAATTGAATTTTTTTCAATAAGCTCTTTTTGTTTTTTTCCAAATATTTCAGGAATTCCCTTTATAGAATTTTAATTCTTTTCCTAATTCAAAAAAAGCACCTTATTATTTAGACCTTTAAATACTCCTTCTTTTGTCTTATTTATAAAAGTGGTTTAAATAAATTGTATCTCTATTAACTTTTACTTGTTGTTCTTCCCAATACTTCTTTGGTAGAGAATTTACTTCTTCCCAAAATTCCTTTGAATCAACTCCATATTTCTTAAAAAAATTGGATCCTGCATATATCCATCTACTAAAGTTTTATCAAAATCCCAAATAACTGCAATTATATTAGACATAATCACTCCTTTATTTTAAATATTCAAACCATTGTAAAATTGATTGTGGCATCAAAATAGTCTCATCTTTATATGCTCTTTTAGCAAATTCATAAAGAGCTTCTGGATTTACAGCATAAATCTTCTTATTAGTATTTGTAGAGTCTATTTTTTCATAAATGAATTATTTTTTTAAATTCTATTTTCAATGCTTCCTTTTTCTCTTTCTTTTCTTTGTTTTTCATAAATTTTTTTCCATCTATTGTAAGAAGATAAACTTTTTCCATCTAATTTTTTTGATAGTCTTCTAGATATAAATCTACTATTTCACTATCTCCATTTTTTTAACTTGAATATAAATTTTTTTCTTTCACGATTTTTTTAGGACTTAACATTACAAACTCATAAGTTTGAGTATTCGTTTTATTTGTACTAGGAACAGCAACATATTTAAATTTATGATAAAAAAACAAAAAAATATAATAAATCTTCACAATCTTTTTGGTGAAAGTAAACTATAAAAATTTTTTCACTATTATTTTCTATTTCAGTACTTAAATAATTCATTTCTATATATTTATTATACAATATTTGAGAAATTTTTTTAAGGCTGCATTTTTATTCTTTGTAATGCTTGTCCCCTAATAAAAAGATGTAGAAATACAACCTGGAATAACGCTCTCATCACCAATCTTATGCCACTCTACATTGGTTAATTGATTAGAAGCTCCTAAAATATTAAGAACATAACTATCTTGATTATATATATATTCACTATTTTTTTATTTATCTTTTGCTAAATAATATTCCCCGTCTAATTTTAGCCATATCAAATTTTTCATTTCTTTCCTTCTCTTTATTTTTTTAATTAAATCGCAACTCAATCTCCTAACATTATTTTTTTCCTTTTTTCCCTCAAAAAAATTATATTCACTAATAATTTTTTTCATAATCTGAAAAATTCTTTTTATATCTCTAGCTTTATTATCAATTTCTTTTTTTATTTTCAGAAGAATTATATATATCTTCTTTAAGAGTCCAACCAAGGGCAATAACCTTATTATCTTTACAATATTTAGCTACTTCATTTCCCAACTTATTTTTCACTAACTTCTGTTTTTAGTTTGTAATCTCCATACCTCACTCATGATATCCCCTCCAATAAGCTCATTTACTAATATTATATCCAAGTTTTTTATAATATTTCAATTATTTTTTTATTAGAATTTTTCTATTCATTTAAAAAAAGAAAAAAAATAATTTTTTTAAAAATTTTACTTGCATTTTTTAGAATTGTGTATACTAGAAAAAAATTTAAAATTAAAAAGGAGGAAGTCGCAATGAAACAAATACTAACAACAAATAACAGATATTGGCAAAACTGGCATAGGTAAAGTTGTGTGTATGTTTTGAGACATAGATACAACTTTTAGTGTACTCTAAAAAGTATCTATGTCAGCGATATAGAAATCCTTAAAATATATGGATAAAAGCTGCATGGTAAATAAATGAACTATGCAGCTTTTTCTTTTTAGAGTTTTATATAAAAAAAATAAAAAAATCTAGGAGGATAAAGTTATGATAACAGAAAACAAAAAAAGGTTATTTTTGGAGAATTTGGTGGAAGCTATGTTCCAGAGGTAGTACAAAAAAAGCATTAGATGAATTGGAACTAGCATACAATAAATATAAAGATGATGAGGAATTTTTAAAAGAATATCATCATTATTTAAAAGATTATTCAGGTAGAGAAACTCCTTTATACTTTGCTGAAAAGTTTAACAAATTATTTAGGTGGAGCAAAAATTTATTTGAAACGTGAGGACTTAAATCATCTAGGAGCTCATAAACTAAATAATGTTATCGGACAAATTTTACTTGCCAAAAGAATGGGTAAGAAAAAAGTTATTGCTGAAACAGGTGCAGGACAACATGGAGTTGCTACTGCTGCAGCTGCTGCAAAGTTTGGAATGCAATGTGATATCTATATGGGAGCTTTAGATGTTGAGAGACAAAGACTAAATGTTTTTCGTATGGAAATGTTAGGAGCAACTGTTCATGCTGTTGAAGCAGGAGAAAAAACTTTAAAAGAAGCTGTTGATGCTGCATTTGAAGCATGGATTAATAACATAGAAGATACTTTCTATGTACTTGGTTCTGCCGTTGGCCCTCACCCTTATCCTAGCATGGTTAAAGATTTTCAAAAAGTTATCAGTCAAGAAGCTCGTAGACAAATTTTAGAAAAAGAAAATCGTTTACCTGACATGGTTATTGCCTGTGTAGGAGGAGGTTCTAATGCCATTGGAGCTTTTGCAGAGTTCATTCCTGACAAAGATGTTAAATTAGTTGGAGTTGAAGCTGCAGGAAAAGGAATAGATACTGATAGACATGCAGCAACTCTTACATTGGGAACTGTTGGAGTATTAGATGGTATGAAAACTTATGCTCTATTCAATGAAGATGGCTCTGTAAAACCTGTTTACTCTATCTCTCCAGGTTTAGATTATCCAGGAATTGGTCCAGAGCATGCCTTTTTAAGAGATAGTAAAAGAGCTGAGTATGTACCTGCAACTGATGATGAAGCTGTTAATGCTCTATTACTTTTAACTAAAAAAGAAGGAATTATTCCAGCTATTGAAAGCTCTCATGCTCTAGCTGAAGTTATTAAAAGAGCTCCTAAACTTGATAAGGATAAAATTATAATTGTAAATATTTCAGGTCGTGGAGATAAAGATGTTGCAGCTATTGCTGAGTATTTGAAAAAAATAAAAACTAATAAATAAAAAAGGGATTGTTATAAAATATTTTCAACAATCCCTTTTTCCCTATATAATCTATCTTTTTCATCACTTTTTCAAAAACAAAATAGGTAACCGTTTCCCATCATATCATTTAGTATATTCTCTTCTTCATGAGAAGGATAAAAAAATTATATACAGTGTTAGACTTACAAACACTTTTTAAAAAGTTTAAAAATTTTTTTAAAAAAATTTAAAAAAATAAAAAAATGAGTAGCTATAACAGCCACTTTTTATGACTTTATGCTACTCATTATTAGAGGGTATTTTATTAATTTTTATCTGTATACTTATTTGACAGTGAAAGTTATAAAATAGTTTAAAAATTAAAATCTTTCTATAAAAGTTTTATTTTTAAAAAAATAAATAAAATTATGGTATACTAAAAAAATAAAAATTAATGCAAAAAGGATTCTTTATGAAAATATTTAAAAAAACATTTTATTTTTATTATGATAACTATCTGTACTATTTTATTAAATCAAGTTATCTTAATGAAATATGGGATAACTCTTATTACATATTTAAAGTATTCTTTTTCCAATTACTCAAAAAGAAAAAGAATATTTAAGACTTCATAGTCCTATTTTTTAGGGTACAGATATTACTTCTCCACCTATTTCTTATTATGATAATGAAGAAAAATATTCAGGACTAATTGTTGATTATGTTAACTTTTTTATCAATTGAGACTGAAACTCCAATTACAATAGATATGTTTACTTTTTTATAACTTAGTTGAAGCTTTAAGAAATAAAAATTGATGTCTGTGATATGTTTCCAAGTGAAAATAGAGCAAAAAGAATTTGATTTTTTTCTATGCCAATATATCGTTTAAAAACAGTTATTATATCCCCTAAAACAAGTAATTTATTAAATCCTATAGATTTATCTGAAAAAGTAGCTATTCCTAGAGGAGATTTAGCAGCTGAATACATAGATAATATTTTAAAAAAAGAAAATAAAAAAATTAACAAATTTTATTTTTTTGTAGACGATACCAAAAATTGCCTTAGAACTTTTTGAAAAAAATGATGAAGTAGATGCAGTTATTGGTGATGAGGTTGTTATTTCAACATATTGGAAAAGAATACAATGTATACGAGACAAAAATATAATATCAATCTTTTTATACGAAAAAGATGTTGTATTAGCAGTTAATAAAAAAATTCTGACATACTCTTATCCATACTTAATAAAGGTATTTTTACAGATGAAGAAAAATCATATTATATCAAAAGTTCAACAAAAAGTGGTTTGGAATTTCTGAATCAATAAGAGGTGAAAAAGATTTTTGAATCTTTTATCAATATTGCTTTTTATTTTTACTTTTTTTGTATGATAGCACTTTATATTTGGAATTATTTTTTTAAAAAGAGAGTATTAGAAAAAAACAAAAGAAATTGAAGAAAACAAAAAATCTTAGTATAATATTAAATAATCTAAATATAGCTTTATTTATTATTACTGAGTCAAATATTATTATAGAATGTAATAGAGCTGCTTTAAGTTTATTATCAAATAATAGAAAAGATATTATTGATAAAAATCTTTTTGAATTATCATTTTTATCAAATTTAATTCAAATATCAGATTATGTAAAAATTAGACTCTAATTTAAATCATGTTTTTTTAAAAACACAATAAAAAGTAAATGTTATGAAATTAAATTATCACCATATATTTCAAAAAGATGAAAAAAATTTAGAGTTTTAAGTATAGAAGATCTTACAGAAAAAAACTTATTGCTGAAAGAAAACTTCATCAAGAAAATAAATTAATAACAATAGGTCAAATTTCTGCTGGTTTGGCTCATGAAATTAGAAATCCACTTGGAACAATAAGAAATGGTTTATATCTTATTAAAATGAAAGGTTCTAGTGATTCTTTAGAAAAAGCACTTCCTATGATGGAAAAATGCTGTTCAAAGAATTAATAATTTAATTGAACATTTACTTCGTTTTTCAAAAAGTATCTTCTGATAAATATAGTAATGAAAATATTGAGACTATTATCAAAAAAATATTAACTTTGATGAAAACAAGACTAAAGGCTAAAAAAATATTAAGTGTGATTTTTATCTTAACAGGTAAATCTACTATTACTTTGAATATTGAAACTATTAATATTATCTTAATAAACCTTATTGAAAATTCTATTGATGCCTTTTTCTAATGAGAAAGATAATAATTTAATAAAAAAATATCTATTTTTTTCAAATTCTAATTTCATTAATCTTTCAATTGAGGATAATGGTATTGGGATTCCAGAAGAGCAAATTGATTATATATTTGATCCTTTTTATACTACAAAAGATGAACATGAAACTGGATTGGGATTATATCTTGTTTATAATGAAGTAAAAATATAATGGTAATATTTCCATTAAAAAGTGAATATGGTGTTGGAACAAAAGTTTTTTTAATTTCTATTAATTTTTGATTAGGAGAGATAAGTATGAGTGTAATTTTTAAATTATAATATTTTTAATTGTTGATGATGAAGATGATTATAGAGAAATGTTTGCATTAATACTAGAAGAAAAAGGATATAATTCTTATAAAGGCAACTTCTGTAAAAAGAGGCAAAAAGAAATTATTAAAAAAACAATAAAATTGATATGGTAATAACTGATTTAATTATGAAAAAAATGAAACTGGTCTAGAACTTCTACATTGGATAAAGAATTATAATATGGAAATAGGAATAATTATGGTTACTGCTTATGGAACTGTTGAAACAGCTGTTCAAGCTATTCAAGAAAGGAGCATATAATTATTTTATAAAAAAAGTAATGATCCTAGCACTTTATTATTAGATATAGAAAGATTTTTTTACAATTAAAAGAATTACAAATAGAAAAATAATTTATTAAAAAAATCAAAACAAAAGAAATATCTATGTTAGAATCAAATAATCTAAATATGAGAAACATTATTACTATTTGTAATAAAAATTGCAAATAGTAATTTGTCTGTATTGATTTTAGGAGAATCTGGAGTGGGAAAAGAAGTTATTGCTAGATATATTCATGAAAAAAAGTGAAAGAAATTTATCTCCTTTTGTTCCTGTGAATTGTCAAGAATATTCAGAAGGCATTCTTGAATCAGAACTTTTTGGACATGAAAAAGGAGCTTTTACTGGAGCAATTAAACAAAAAAATTGGTAAATTTGAAGAGGCAAGTCATGGAACATTATTTTTAGATGAAATTGCAGACATTTCCTTAAATACACAAGTAAAAACTTTTTAAGAATTCTTGAAGATAAATCAATTACACGTGTAGGTGGAAACAAAAAAATTAATATTGATGTAAGACTAATTTCGGCAACTAATCAAAATATAGATGAATATAAAAAAATGGAACTCTTCGTGAAGACTTTTTTTATATAGAATTAATGGAATTGTTCTTAATATTCCTCCTTTACGTGAGCGTCCAGAAGATATTGAAAAAAATTTATTGCTTTCTTCATAAAAAAATTTGAGATTGAATTAAAGAAAAATAGAATATATTGATGAAAAAAACTATAGAATTTCTTAAAAACTATCATTATCCTGGAAATATTAGAGAATTAAAAAAATATTATAGAACGTTTAATGGTATTGACGGAAAGGAAATTCTATTTGTTTTAATGACACAAAGAACTATATTCAATATACAAAAAAATTCTATTTCAAATTTTTAATGAAAGTTTAAAAAGATGCTAGAAGTCAATTTGAAATTGAATTTATTAAATCTAAAATTCAAAAAAATGTGATGGTGATTTGTCTGAAACTGCAAAAAGTACTTAATATTACTAAGAGACAATTAAATAATAAAAATTTTTAGAATATAAGCTAAGAGATTGGATTAATTTCTTAAAAAAACTAATATATAAACTTTATTATAAAGATAGGAAACTTTTTTTCTTAAGCTAGGAAATAAATTTCCTATTTTTTAATTTATTTATAAGATTTTAATTATTTTTTTCTATTTAAAAATAATACTTTTTTTATTGGCATAGAAATTGCTACTGTTATATAGTATATATCAATTATTATGGAGGTATAATTATGAAAGTTGCAAGAAAAACCTAAAATTTGGGAAGCCCTAGTCCCTATTGTAGGAATGTCAATTATTATTGTCTATTCTATGTTAGTATTAAAAGTAGAACCTCATATTCCAATTGTAATTTCAACTATACTTGCTGGTGCTATGGCATTAAAAAGTTGGTTGTACTTGGAATGAAATAAGTCAAGGTATGATAGAAAGTGTTTATCGTGCAATCGAAGCTTTGATTATAGTAATGATAGTTGGTATGCTTATAGGATCGTGGGTTCTAGCAGGTTCTGTTCCAGCTATGATTTACTATGGTTTAGAATTAATTTCGCCTAAATTCTTCTTACCTACTGGTTTGTATCTTATGTGCAATTGTATCTGTAGCAACTGGTAGTGCGTGGACTTCTGGAGGAACTATTGGAGTCGCTCTTATGGGAATAGGAACTGGACTTGGTATAAATCCTGCACTTACTGCAGGAATGGTAATTTCAGGAGCATATTTTGGAGATAAAATATCTCCTTTATCTGATAGCACAAATGTTGCAGCAGCCTCAGCAGAAACAGATTTGTATCTTCACGTGAGATCTATGATGTATACAACTATTCCTAGTTTCATAATAGCTTTACTTTTTGTATTTGATAATTGGATTAAGATATGAGTCTTCCTCTGTAAATTTAGAAAATATAAAAATAATAAGAGAAGCTCTTTCTAATAGCTTCAATATTACTCCTTAGCTATTAATTCCTCCTGTTGTTGTACTTATAACTGCTATTAAAAAAAGTTCCAGCTATTCCTTCTCTTTTACTTGCAACAGCTGTTGGTTGCTTATTTGCAGTTTTCTTCCAAGGAACAGGTCTTGTAGATATTTTTAGATGTTCTTCAAAATGGATATATAGGAAATACAGATGTAGCAATTGTTAATAAACTTCTTACACGTGGTGGTGTAAATGGAATGTTATGGACAATATCATTAATTATATTTGCTTTTATGCTTTGGTGGAATTTTTAGAAAAAGGCTAAATTCACTGAAGTAATTCTTGAAAGAGTTGTTAAATATATTCACTCTGTTGGAAGTCTTGTTTCTACAACTATTATAACTGGAATTCTTTGTGATTTTTGTTCTTACTGATCAATATTTGGCAAACATAATCCCTGGAAGAATGTACTATAAAATTTATGATGATATGGGATTAGAAAGATACTATCTTTCAAGAACTTTAGAAGATGGTGGTTCTTTATGGTCTCCAATGTTCCCTTGGAATGGTTGTGGAACATATCAATCTGCAACTTTAGGTGTTTCAACTTTTGCTTATTTCCCATATGCTTTTTTTAAGTTTGATAAATCCAATTGTATCTATTATCATGGCTTATATGGGAATTGCAGTTTTTTAGAAAAAAAGATTGATAGATCGTGGGGTAGAGATTAACGAAGTTGATAATTTGGCAGAGTTAGATAAAATTAGAGAACAAAATTCTACTAAAAAAATTGATATATAAATTAAGAAAGCTATTGTAAAACATTAATTAACAATAGCTTTTTTCTCATTATTAGGGGTATTTTTATTAATTTTTTTATCTGTATACTTATTTGACAGTGAAAGTTATAAAATAGTTTAAAAAAATTTTTTTATTTTTTTAAATATCTTTTAATAAGTCATCAACATAGTCTTTTTTTCAACATCAAACCAAGCTACAAGTTTACTAGAAACATTTTGTTTTATTTCATCATCAACATAGTCCATACATCTTTTTATTGCAAATATCATTCCTGCCACATCATCTGTATATCCTGCAATTGGAATAAAATCTGGAATTAAATCTATAGGAAGTATGAAATAACCTAAAGCAACCTGTTATTAACATTTTATCTTTAAAAAGGAACTTCTTTCTTTTTGAAGTACATAATAAAGAATTAAAAGCATAACTTGTTGTTTTTTTAAAGCCAATCTTTTTTTGCTCCTTTTTTTAAATTTATCCCAAAAATTTGTTTTTCTGAATAATCATCTGTGTATTTTTTTCATAATCATAGTCCATAGTATCAATATCTTCTTCTTTACCCTCAAGAAAGTTTTTCTTTTTAAATATTCATATGCTTCATTAATTTTTTTATTATCTTTTTCTTCAGCAGATTTTATTACACTTTTCATCTTCTGTTTGATACTTATCAGGATGATATTTTTTTAATAATTCTAGCCATTTCTTTCTAAGGTCTTTTTCTGTAAAACCAGGTTCAAGTCCTAATTCTGTCATACATTCAAAATATTTTTCTATCCATTTTTAATCCCCTCTTCCTTATTTTTAAAAATTTATCTATAATTGACTTTAAGTAATTTTTCCACAAAAAAAGCTATTCCTAAAAATACAATTTCTTTTACTCCTCTATCTTTTTAGAGAAATATCATATTTTTTTAGATATTATTTGTTCTATTGCTTCTTTTTGATTCCTTTTTCCAAATCTTCCTCATTCTTTTGTTACTTTAAATTCTAATATATAAGCTCTATTATTTTTTTGTTTCTTGGCTCTATACTTACATCGTATCTTCCTAAACCACTTTCTTCATTAGATTTTTTACAATATAGTCTCTATCTAAATAGAACATCATTCCTAATATTAATCCATGATAAAATATTTCACTTTTTCGTATCATGAAAACTTGTCGATTTTAATAGAATATTTTTGTAGATATTTTTTTCAAAATCTTTTTATATTATTTTTTTCTTTAAAGCTTCCATTGACTTTCTAAATGTACTTTCTCCAAAATTTACATCAATGAACTTTTTTTCTAAAAAAATTCTTTGACTTCTCTATTTGGTAATCTTAGTGTATATACATCTTCATAGGATTCTCCAATTTTTTTCATCTATTGTTAAATAACCACTAAATAACAATAATTCCCAAATTTCATCTTCTCTCATCAATACAGATAAGTCTGAGTTACCACTAATATTTTTCTTCCATACTTATTCCATTAAAAAGATGTTCTAGTATTTCAATAGTTTCTTTACTTACATTTTTCAATATATCATTTATTAAAAAAAGTTTCCGAAGTTTCTATCCAATAAGGTCTTAATTCTTCTGATTGAATGAAATTTAAAAATACTCCAAGGATTATATACATCACTATTTCCAAATCTGTATCCATCATACCAAGCTTTTTACTTCTGGAAGTTCATACTCTATATTAAAAATTCTTTAGAGCTTTTTCTACTTCTTCTTGTGTAAAACCATAAAAAAATCAGAATATTCTTTTTCTAAAAATAGAATATACTTTTTAAATTATTTAAATCTGAGAATATTCCAGCTTTTATTACTCTTATTATTCCTGTCATTATTCCCATTCTTAAATATGGATTAGTTTTTTAAAGCTTCCCCATAGAATACTTTAAAAAAATAGTACAGCTTCATCATAAAAAGCCATATTCATAAGCATTGATTAAAGGGCTATCATATTCATCTATTAACAAAATAACTTCTTTTTTTATAATATTCATATAGAAAAGATGTTAAATTTTTTTAAAAGCATTCTATATTCTCCATCCTCTTTCTTTAACCAAATTTTTATTAAAACTCTCTAATTGGCTTTCATTTAATTTTTTTCTCTTATATATTCAAATTCATTATAGATACTTGAAATTAAACTCTTTATTAAAAAGAATGAACTTTCCCAAGTATCAGCTTTTATTCCTTTTAAAGAAATATACACAACAGGATAGGCTCCTTGTTCTTTAAAAAAATCTGATTTTTTTCTATATATAGATTTTTGAAATAGTTTTTTTATTTTTCTTCTTTATTTTTTTATATCAAAAAAATATTTTTAGCATTGACATATTTAATGTTTTTTCCAAATCTTCTAGGTCTTGTAAATAATAGAGTCTTTCCTACATTTTTTTCCAATTTCTTCAATAAAATTAGTTTTATCAATGTAGTAATAGTTATTTTTCTCGTATTTTTTTAAAGTCATCTATCCCTATAGGAATTTTTTTCATAGGAACCTCCTTCAAAGATGAATATATATTTAATTATATCATATTTTATTAGAAAAAAAGAGTCAGCTTTTAAAACCAACTCTTTTACTCTAAATTATTTTTTTCTTTTTCACTCATATCTTCAAAGATTTCTTTAACTGATCTACCTACATTTCTCCATATCCTTAAAAAAATTTCTCTGTTGGTTCTGATATCTTTTCTATCCATTTCAGAGAAAGTTTCTCTTACAGTTTTTTTATTATTTTTTTATCATAATCTTTGAATAACTCTTTTAAACTTTTCATATTACTCCTAGTAAAAAAATTTGTTAAATATCCATACAACAATAATTGTCCAAAATATTGAAGCTAAACACCCCAGACAAGTTTTTTTCCCAGTGATTTTTAATAGATGGAAAAGATACATACATTATTAAAAATACTCCTATTGCTCCATATATTAATGTCTCCATTTAATCACCTTACTCTATCTTTTTTTCATAGTATTAGCCATTTTTTCTACAATAGGTGTCATATACTCTTTGTATTCTGGTGGGAAACTTACATACAAATATATGTATCCATTGTTTACCTTGTCATACACTGTTTTTTCTAAATACTAGAAGTCCATCTTCTTCATAGGTTATAGTAAAAAAATGTTTTTTTCCTAAAAAAATTTATATGGTGCATATGGATATTCTGAAACTGCTCTATTGTATGCTTGTTGAAGATTATCTCCATAGTCATCATAGCCATATAGTACTGATATATATACATTGTCATCATAACTTTTTTATTTCCATTCCTTCATTATCTCTTGAAGAAGTATAGAGATCCTCACTTATAGGATAATCTATAGAATAGCCATAATAATCATTATAATAAGTTTTATATATTACATTAGATAGAATAGTATTACTTTGTGTTGAACTAGATTTTTTTCATGCTATTAGCCATTCTTTCAACAATAGGTGTCATATAAGGTTTATATTCTGGTGGAAAGCTTACGTATAGATATACATATTTGTTGCTTTCTTTATCATACATAGTCTTTCTAAATACTAAAAGTCCACTATCCTCATAAGTTATAGTAAAAAAATGTCTTTCCTAAAAATTTATATACTGCATTAGGTTTTTCTCTAACTGCTTTATCATATGCCTGTTGTAGACTTTCTCCATTTGGATTCCAGTTAGAGGTCAACGAAATAATAACATCTCCATTATAATTATTTAGTCTCATTCCATCTTCATAAGTTTTTGAAATTTTTAAAGTATTCATCATCTGGATAATCTATATAATAATCAAAAAAAACTATTATAATAAGTTTTTATAATTTATATATCTTGCATCTTCCACAGTAGGAATACGTTCATTTTCAACAACAGCTGACTTTACATTTTTCTTGTTGAGCTTGTGGTTGAGAAATTTCAGTAGATTTTTGTTACTGGTATTTCTTGCTTTTTTTATTACTAAATTCTTAAATCCAAAAATAAGCTACTGTAGCCACTAATATTAAAAAAATATTGGAATCAAACATAATAATATTATCTTATTACTATTATTTTGAGATTTTTACTTTAAAAAGACTTGTTTGTTCTATTTGGATTTGTTCCAAAATTTTGTTTTTACTTCTTTTTTTGATTTCGGTTCAGATGTTTGTTTTTACTTCAACTTTTGGAGTTTCTACTGAATTATTAATATTTTTCTGTATATTCTGGTACATTTATTTGAATTTTATCTATCTTCAGTTCTTTATTTATATCTGAACTTGTATTAAAATTATTTTTTTCTTATCTTCTTCTTCAAGTTTCCCATCTTTATAATTATATTCTGCTTCTATTTCACCATTAGGATAATACTTTTTATACAATCCATCAAACTCTCCATTATTACAATAATACTCTGCTTTTAATTTACCATTTTTCATAGTATTCTTTACATTCACCATTTAACTTACCCAGTCTGTAATTATATTCTAATTTTTTTGACCATTTTCAAAATATTCTTTATACAGACCCTCAAATTGCTCATTATCATTTTTTTCATATTCTGTTTTTTTAGATTTCCATTTTTCATAATAAGTTTTTTTCTCATCTCACTTCTCCCTAACTCTTTTCAGTTTAAAACTTCAGCTCCCTTTTTGCTTTAACCAATGAAATCGTTTCTTCAGAAAAAAATTTAAATAAATTTTTTTCTATTTTTTTGAAAATACTCTCATATTATACAACATTTTTTTATAAAATTTTTTTAGATGTATTTTTTGAATATTTTTATTTTTCAATTTCCTACTAATTCATAAAAAAATAAAAACAGATAAGTTCAATATTTTTGAATTTTATCTGTTTTTATTTTTAACTTCAACGCATTTACTGATAACTAATGCTCTTTATTTAGAAAAATTCTTCTCCTAAAAAGTGCATTTTTCTAAAAAAACTAAATAGTTCTTACAAGACGGAACCCAACAACATCATTAGCATCAATAGCATGAGCATAATTACGGCAAAGAACGGTACAAACATTAGCATCCTCATACCAAGAGCCCCCTTTTAAGTCTTCTATATACATTAGAAGAATCAAAAAGCCTTATAGGTATATGATTTTTCCATTTTCTATATTTTCAGTTGTATCATAACACCATTCCCAAATATTTCCACTACAATCATATAGTCCTAATTGATTAGGTTTCTTTAATCCTACATCTTGTGTTGCACCTTTGTTACCACCTGAATTTTCATAATACCAAGCTACTTCATTGATACTATTACTTCCTGAATAAATATAATCAAATGTTCCTTGCTCTATTGCAACTTGTCCACCTCTAGCAAACCATTCCCATTCTACTTCTGTTGGTAATCTAAAGCCTTCTGTATTTTTTAAATTTGCTACATCTAGATAAACTATTTCTCCACCTAATTCATTTATCATCAATATTCCTTGTGCACTTTTTGCTTAAATCATAAACAGGTTCTAAACCATATTTTTTTCACTTAATTTATTACAAAATTCTAATGCTTCCCACCAAGTAATAAACTCTATTGGTTTATTATCTCCTTTAAAAGGCTGATAGATTATTTTCAATAACTTCTGTCCACATCTTTTTGTGTTGTTGGATATTTACAAACCTCTATATCAAATACTTCTTTTTCTTCAGCAGCAAAAAGATGGTTGATATTTTCCACCTTGAACAAATATCATATTTTTCATACTTACTTTCTTTCATTTATATGCTCCCCCTTTTATTTTTTTAATGAAAATTCTTTATTTTTCCATTCTTCATAAGGTACATTAAAATATTTACTAATTCTAATATTCTACTTTTTTTCTTCTTTTTCAATTATCACTTTAGAAATTTCTTCAGCAGAAGCTTTTCTATTTTTCCATTATTTTTTTATTAAATTATTCCATCTTTCGTTATATTCTTCTATTTCTTCTTTTTCCCATTTACGACTAAATTCTTTCTCTAAAATATCTTTTTGGACTCACATCAGGAGTTTCTTTATAGCTATATAACAAGTTATTTTTCTCTATCAAAAAGTTTAATTTCATCAAATAGTTTAGAATTATATATAGTTTCTAGGTTATCTCCTATACTATTTACTACTAAATCATGATGTTCTTTTTGGAGTCATTCTTGGAGTTTTACCTTGCTTTATCATTTCTTCATATCTTTGTATAGTACCTAAACGAGATTTTTTTCTCCCTTAACTGCAACTACATTTAATCCAACTTCATATCCTAATTTTTTTAAATCTTGTTGCTTCTTTTATAGGAAGTTCTGCAGTTCTTAAAGTACCTTCTATTATTAAATTATATTTTTCTTTTCCTAATGCTTCTATTAGCTTTTTCTGTTATTGCTCCACACCATTGTTGAGTATATTTTTGAAGCTTCTCTTCCATGTTCTAAATTAATTTCTTTAAACTTTTGGATGATATTCTCTAAAATCATCACCACTTATAGATATATATTCATCTTTTTGCATTAATCATATTTTTCAAGTCCTGTTTTTTTCCTGCTCCAGGTTGTCCCCCTAATAGAAAGACTTTTTGGCTTTTCTTTGGGTGAATAACTAGACTTATACATTTTTCAATATCTTTTCAAATACAAGTTCTAACTCTTTATCAGTATAATTTTTTTCCATTTTATATCTCCTCTAATTTAGAAAGTACTTTCATAATAAAATTAATCTTCACATTCAAAAGCTTCAACTTCTTCAAAGGTCATTCTTGGAATCTTTCTAACTTCTTCCCAAAAATTCCTTCTCTATTAAGGTTAATATAGGAGATTCACCTTTTTTTATTTTTCAATTCTAGTGATTGTCCCCATTACTCCCCAAGCACATTCCCTTGCCACTTCTTTTTTTCAATGTCAAATCATAAAAGCTTCATATTATTCTCCTATAAAAATTTATTTGATGTACTTATAATATATCATATTTTTTTAAAAAGAATTCTAGATTTTACAATTTATTTTTTTAAATATGCTATAATTAAGAAAATTATTAAAATATTTTTTTATCATAAATTTTATAAGGAGAGGATTTTATGGGACTATTTGGTGGTGGAAATAAAAAGAATTTGTTTCAAATGGCAAACTTTTTGAGTATATAGGAACAGCAGGAAATTATTTAAAATTGGAAGACGAGTTAGAAAAAAAGGCATTTATATAGAAATATTATGGATATACAATATCTTCCCACAACTGATGCTGTAGTAAGATATAAAGATTTAAAAGTTCGTTCAGAAGAAGAAGTAGCAGAAATTAGAAGACAATTAAGAAAAGAAGCTGGACTTGAATAAAGGGAGGAATTAAAATGAAAAAAATTTTTATTAGCTTTATCAGTAGTGTTTTTTTATTGGTTGCATGTGGAAAACCTAAAAGCTTATACTTTTACCTGAAAAGAGAAAGAGTCTATTTTTTTGCTATTGCAGAAAATAATCAACAAAAATTAGATGAACTTCATAAAAATATGGAAGAATGGAAAAAAAGTTAGCTGAAAAAGGTGATGAGCAAGGAAAGAAAGAATATCAAGAATGGCAAATTGTAGAAACATTAGTAAGTGACCCGAGTTATGTTGAAGTAAATTATAAAAGCTTTTAAAAGCAGATGGAAAATAAAGAGACTGTTACAAAATTAAATTTTTAAACCTAAAGTAAAAATAAATGAGTTACGAGTCCGTAACGAATTATTTTTTTACTTTATATTGAAAGTTTTGCAACAGCCTTTATTATATTATTTTACTAAATGAGTAATTTTTTTCATCTTTAAAAATCTAAATTATGTATAGAATTTATATATCTTACTGTTTTAGATAGTCCTCTTACTACAAGAGTTTGAGTTCTAGCAATACTTCCTTTTCTCTTTACACCTTCTAATAGGTCTCCACCAGTGATACCAGTTGCAGAGAAAATTATTTCGTCATCTTTTGCTAAATCTTCAAGTTTTAAAATTTCTCCAACTTTTAATCCTTGTTCTTCACATCTTAATTTTTTTCAAACTTAGAGATTTTTATCATTTTCAAGAGAAGCACCTTTAACTTCACTTCTAAGTTTTTAATCTTGCTTGCATGTCTCCACCTAGAGCTCTTATAACAGCGGCAGATATAACCCCTTCAGGAGCTCCACCAATTCCATAAAGCATGTCAACATCTGAATCTATCATACAAGTAAGTATTGAACCAGCAACATCACCATCAGGTAGTGCATAAACTTTTTATTCCCATAGCTTGTAAATCTTTTTATTAATTCTTTATGTCTTGGTTTATCTAAAATAACTATCATTAAATCTTTTTAATTCTTTATTTAATGCTTTAGCAACAGCATGAATATTATCTTCAAGTGGCTTAGATAAATCTATTTTACCTTTTTGCTTCAGGTCCAACAATTATTTTTCCATATACATATCAGGAGCTTTTTAAGAAACTTCCTTTTTTCCAACTGCTAACACTGTTATAGCATTTGGTTGTCCTTGTGCTGTCATTCTTGTTCCTTCTACAGGGTCAACAGCAATATCAACAGGGTCAACATAAGTTACAGAATCTTTTTTTCTTCTTCATTATAGATTAATCCAACTTTTTTTCTCCAATATATAGCATAGGAGCTTCATCTATTTCCCTTCTCCTATAACTATTTCCCCATCAATGGCAAGTCTATTAAGCATAGTCCTCATAGCATCTACACCTGCTTGGTCAGCTGATTCTTTTTCCCTCTACCAACCCACTTATGTGCTGCTAATGCTGCAGCTTCTGTTACTCTTGCAAATTCTAGTGCTAGTTCTCTTTTTCATTTTTCCTCCTTAATATTATTTGGATTATTATCTTTTTTTCTACATACTTGTAGATTACTTCATTATCTTTTACCATTTTGGAACATGTTTCTTGCTACTCTTTTCTTTTTCAAAATCATCATCTAAAGATTCAATTTTTTTCTATCATATTTTTTTTCTATGTTAGCTCTTGTTTCTTCAATCTTTTTATTAACTATTTTTTTATTTCCTCTTGAATACTATTTTTTTCTTTGACATATTATGCTTTATTTGAGACATTACATTAAAAGTCATCAAAACTAAAAACCATTATTCCTATAAGCCAAAATAATCTCTTACTCATTTTCTTCCATTATCCTTTTTAGTTTCTTTTTTTCATATTAGCTAACTTCTTTGCAATAAGTCTTTTTGCCATAGGAGAAATTTTTCTCAACAAATAGAATTCCATTTAAATGGTCATTTTCGTGTTGAACTACAACTGCTAGTAACTCCTCAGCAATTTCTTCTACTGCTTCTCCATTTTCATTTAAATATTTTAACATTACTTTCTTAGGTCTTTCAACCTTTTTTTATATTCCTGGTACAGATAAACAACCTTCTTCAAATTCTTGAGTTTCTTCTGTTAAAGGTTCTATAACAGGATTAATTATCTTTCTTATTTTTTTCCAGTTCCATCTTCACAGACAAAAACTCTTTTACTCACTCCAACTTGTGGAGCAGCAAGACCTATACCATCTGTTTCATACATAGTTTCAACCATATCATCTAAGAATTTTTCTAAACTCATCATTTATTTCACTTAGTTCTACTTCTTTAGCAATTTGTTTTTAAAACATCATCACCATATTTTCTTATTTCAAAAAAACCATATTATCTCCCTACATTAAATTTATCGGATCTATATCCACAACTATTCTAACTTTTTGTATCATTAAATTCATCTAATTTTTTTCTTAAGATATCTTTTAAACATATCTATTTTTTTGCTCTACTTCCCTTAGCAAAGATATTCATTCTATATCTTTTTTTGAACTTTGTACACCATACTTGGCATAGGTCCATATAGTTCTATATCCTGATTTTTTTATTTCCTCATAGAATTCTCTAGAAACTTCTATAAGTCTTTTTCTCATCTTCAGAACTAAAACCTATATTCAAAATCTTTGAAAAAAAGGTGGGTAGGAAAAACTTTTCTTGAATTTATTTCCCTATTATAGAATAATTCGTAATTTTTCTTCTTTACTGTCTTTTATAACATTATTCTCTGGTTCATAAGTTTGTATTATAACCTTTCCTTTTTTTACCAGCTCTTCCTGCTCTTCCAGAAACTTGTGTCAGCAGTTGAAATGTCTTTTCTCCTGACCTAAAATCTGGAAAGTTTAAAATTATATCTGAGTTTATAACTCCTACTAAGGTTACATCAGGAAAGTGTAAACCCTTAGCTATTATTTGAGTTCCTATTAAAATACTATATTTCTTATTCAAAAAAATCTTTTGTATATTTTTAGAAAAAAATTATCTTTATTTTTAGATAAATCACTATCTACTTTCACCATAGGAACATCAAAAATACTTTCTTAATTCTTCTTCTACTCTTTCAATTCCTTTACCACTGTGAATTAAATTTGTGCTTCCACACTTTGAGCATTTTTCCTGTATAGTGTATCTGTCTACCACAGTAATTACACTTATATTTATTTAGACTCTTATAGTAGCTCATTTTTTATAGAGCAATTATCGCATTCTTCAACATAGCCACAATCTTTTACATTGAATATATGTTGAATATCCTTTTCTATTAAGTAACAATATAACTTGTTCATCTCTTAATAGAGTATTTTTTTATTTCTTCAAGAAGGGTTTTACTAAAGAATAAATCATCTTCTTGTTTCATATCTACTATTTCTATATCAGGTAATTCAGCATTAGCAAATCTTTTATCTAAATTTAAAAGTTCATAAATTCCTGATTTTTGCATAATAGTAGCTTTCTATTGAAGGGTGGCTGAACCTAATATTAATTTTTGCTCCTTCATCTAAACATCTTTTTATAGCTACATATTTTTGCATTATATCTTGGACTACTATCTTGTTTGTAAGTTGCTTCATGTTCTTCATCTAAGATAATATACTTTAAATTTTTTCACTGCTGAAAAATAGCTGATCTTACTCCTAAAACTATTTTCTTTTCACCAGTATAAATACTTTCCCACTCTTTAGCTCTTTCTACATCACTTAAAAGCACTATGTAAAATAGCTATATTATTTTTAAACTCAGATTGAAATCTTTCAATTATTTGTGGAGTCAATGAGATTTCAGGAACTAAAAATATACTTCCATATCCCTCAAAAAAAGGCACTTTTAATAAGTTCTATATATATTTCAGTCTTTCCTGAACCTGTTACTCCTTTTTAAAAGAAAATAATTCTTATCTGAATTTATAATTTTATCTTTAACTGCTAATTGTTCTTCATTTAGAAGAGATGCATTCTTCTGAATTTTCTCAACTTCTTCTGAACTATACTCTATTTAAACTAGCTTCTACTTTTTAATATTTCTTTTTCTTCTAGTTCTTTAATATCATTTCTTTTTAAATTTTTCTTCTAATTTTTTTCTTTTTTTATAAAAGTTTTTTTATATAGATATTCAAAAACATCTTTATTTTTCTTCTTTTTAATTCAAAAATTTTTTTCTATTTTTTTACTTGAATATTATTGTCTTCCAACACTAAAAATTCTTTTTCAACTAAACTATCTATAGTTTTTTTCTTAAATTTAGTCTTTGCTGTGCTATATGAAATAGTAGCTAAAGATACTATATATCTAATTATTTCATTTGTTGAATTTTCTATTAGAAGATTATTTTTCTCAAAAATTAATACAATAGATATTATTATATTTAATTTTTACATTTTTTTGGTATCATAGCTTTTTATTATGCTATCATAAGAAGCTAAATAATAATCATTTATCCATTCAATAAGTTTTATTTGCTCCTCTGATAATTTTTAAAGAATTTTTTTACCTTAGATGAAATATTCAATACTTTGAAGTCAAAGTTTTCTTTTAAGCTTTTTCTTATAATGAAACCTGTTTTTCTTTATATTTCTAAAAGGTACTATTACATTATCTCCTATTTCAAACTCATCATTTTTATCTGAATAAGTGTATATTCCCTTAGTCGAATCTATATAAATATCAAAGTATTGCATATTCACCTCAAACATTTATTTCAATATTATCTTTACTTTTTTTACATCTTTCAAGCTATCTCCAGCTGCTGGTTTTTGTTCAACTACAAGTCCTGTTCCAACAACTTCTATATCTATATCTGTTTCTTTAAAGACAGATAAAACTTCTTGAGGACTCATACGCTTCTAAGTCAGGCATTACATCTTCATAATTTACTGCTTCCAGACTGGATTTATGAGCTCCAGCTGTTTCACTATTTACATTGATTTTTTTCTATATCTTTTTGCAAAGCCCTCTTCTTCTTTTATAATTCTTCTAATAACATTTCCAACTACTGGAGCTGCAACAACTCCTCCGAATCTATTAGATTGAATTTCAGATTGGGGTCTCATAAACATTGCCATAATAACATATTTTTGGTTTTATCTGCTGGGAAGAAACCTATAAATGAAGATAGATATTCATTTCTTATATATCCTGTTTTTTTCCTCCACTTAACTGAGCTGTTCCTGTTTTTTTCCTCCAACTGCATAACCTTCTATACGTGCTCTCTTACCTGTTCCCTTATCTACTGTATCTGCTAGAATACTTCTCATAGATTCTGATACACTTTCAGATATGACCTTTCTTACAACTGTAGGAGTGTTTCTTCTAATGACTATACCTTCACCATCAGTAATCTTTTCAACCAAATATGGTTTGTATAGAGTTCCTCCATTTACAACAGCAGAAAAGGCTGTTATCATTTGAATAGGAGTTATAGCTATACCTTGTCCAAATGCCATATTATTTTTTTCTTTAAACCATCCCAATTTTCATGAGGAGTAGTATATGGCTTTTAATTCATTTGGAAAGTCTACTCCTGTTTTTATCATAGAGACCGAAATCCTTTAAGTATTGTTCAAACAATGCATTTGTGAAATAATCACTTATCAATACCATACCTATGTTACTTGATTTCATAATAACTTCTCTAGTAGTTATTACTCCTCTTGTTGACCTACTACTTTCTCTAATTGTCTTTTTTAGATCTTACTATACGACCATCACCAACATTAAATTGAGTATTTGATGTTATAAAACCTTCATTCATTGCTGCTGCAACTATTAAAGGTTTGAATATTGACCCTGGTTCATATTGACTTTGGAATATATTATTTCTAAAGTAAATCTTTATCTTTTGAAAAAGCAGCTACAGCTAAAAATTTTTTTCCGCTATTAGGATCCATAATAAGTCCATAAAGCTTCATAGGCATTAACATTTTTCAAATTGAGCCTTTATTTCATCATTTAAAAATAAAATTTAAGTCTGCATCTATTGTCAGATAGATATTTTTACCATTTAAATCTGAGAATAAAGTTTCTTTTGAAAAGAGCTAGAGTATTTTTCTTATTTAGACCATAGAGTTTAGTTATATCTCTTTTTCTTTCAACAAGATAATTTTGATATTGTTTTTCCAAACCTGAAATTCCTATCTTTTCATCATTAGTTTCTTCAGTTTCTTTAACCATTCCTACCAATTTATCATATTCTTCTGATTTATAGTATTTTTCTATCAATAGATCTTTCAAAGACTAAAATAGATTTATATTTCGCTCTACCCTTTACTTTTTCTCTTTCTATATTTTGCAATTAGATCAACTATTTCTTTTTGTTCATCATCAATATTTCTGGCAATTCTCTTGTATTTAACATTCTCTTTTGCCATTTCTAATAATTCTTCTTCTATATTTTCACTCAGTGGAATAATACCACTTTCTTTAATAGCTGTTATATCTTTTAAGATATCATCATGAATCTTTTCATCATTTAAAAGAGATGGATTTATAGAAACAGTATATAATCTTTTATTAAAAAGCTAATTTTTCCATTACTATCGTAGATAGCTCCTCTTTGTCCAACCTCTTTATTGACACTTATTAATTGTTTATTCATTAGTCCCACATATTTAGATTTCAATATAAATTGAATTCTAAACAATTGAAATCCATATACTATTAAAAAAAGCAAGAATTATCAATAACATTACACTAATTCTTTTTATCGAATAGCTCTCCCCAGTTACCGACAACAGATAAAGAAAAATATTAAATAGATTAGTAAAAAAACCAAAAGGCTATTAACAAAAAGCTTTTTATTGTAGATAAGGTATCCTGTGGCAATTAGAATAGCTAATAAGAATAGAAGCCTTCCTATTTTAAATTTTTTCCACACTTCTCCTCCTAAACTTTTTTTAATGTTCTATTATAATCCTTATCTATTATAATTTTTTTCTACATCATCAGTAATTCTTCCGTCTTGTAAAATAAAAGATTTCTTCACCTGTATTTGCAATAAAGTCATATATTTCCTTTAAATATATCTCGTCAATGTTTTTTTAGTTAGACAGAAAACCTTTTTCAGAATAATCTAAACTACTGACAATATAACCTCCTCTTATAAGCTCATCAAGTATATTTCCTATTAAAAAGGAGATGAGGGTTGTGATTTTTTTCTTAATTCTTCTATACTTACAGGAGGTAGATTGTTAAGATATCTATTAACCATTTCCTCCAAAACTTTAAAAGTTATATATAATTTTTGAGTTAAAACTTATATTTATAGCATCATTTTCTATGTTTATATCAAAATTTGCATTTTTGAATTAGATAACTATATATGAACTCCCAAAATTATTATAAACCAAGATATTCTTATCCAAATAATAAAGATAAATATTACTGAAAATCCTCCATATACTGTACTGTAACCTATTAACAAAAATTGTAATAGGGAAAAAAGATATATTGAAATATTAAAAAGCAACTGAAACTATTATGGAAGCTATAAGTGCAGGAAAGACCTTTACTACTGTATTTGGCATAACCAAGAAAAAGTGCCGTAAAAAAATACTGTCATACTAAATAAAGGTAAAATATTCTTTATCAAGTAATAAAGAAAACCTATATCTTTTATTTTAGCCAGAAAAATAAAAGAAATCCCATTTAGAGTTATAAATACTAAAGGTAAGAAAATAAAAATGAAATATAATCACTTATTTTTTTCTTATTAGACTTCTAGATTTTTTTATATGCCATATTTGGTTAAAAGCATCTTCAATTAATGAGAACATTTTTTATAAATGTCCAACCCAAAAATATAAATCCAACTCCTGCTAATACATTACTTCTCGCATCCATTAACAAATTATTTGAAAAATCAGTCAATAGCTCCAAAGTATCACTTTTTAGGGGAGCTATGTCCTTAATTTGATTTATTATATAATCCTTAGCTCCAAACCAGCTACTTAAACTAACTAAGATAGCAAATATTGGAACTATAGCTAGAATTGTGTAAAAAGATAAAGATGTTACCCAGAAACTTGAATTAGCTGCTTGGTATTTTTCATATGCTCTTTTTAACATCAATTTTAGATTTTTTTCGTGTTAAATTCCTTCGATTTGAAATTTTCAAATAAATTTATCATCTTTATACACCAAAAATTATTTTTTTATAAAGTCACTATTGAATTCTTTTTGAACTTGCTGAATCAATAGAAGAAAAAGTTATAGGTGTTACCATATAATCTCCAACTCTAACCATCTTTTTCTTGATTAGAATTAGTGTAGTAGAAAGGATCATCTGTAGTTCCTAAAAGCTTTCAATACTTTTCTATCTACTTTCACAGCCTTTACTTCTTCACCATTTAACGTATAACTTTCTGCATTTGTTAAAAAGTGGTAACACCTTTTCCATAACATAATACTCCGAAAAACTTCTGTTGCATTAGAAGTTATTGATAATAGTACTAACATCGCTAATATTTTTCATTTTTATTTCTCCTTAATTCTCATTTTTATTTTTTTATATACTTTTAATGCCTCTTCAAGCACTTTCATAGCTTTTTCTATATCCTCTTCACCAACACAGAAAGAAAATCTAACTTCTTGTTTACCTAAACGCTTCTGTTTCATAGAAACGCTTCTCCAGGTGCTAACATAACTGTTGAGTTATCATATCTAAAATCTGTCAATAACCATTTTACAAAAATTCTTCTGAGCTGTCAACTGGTAATTTTGCAAAAAGCATATATTGCTCCCTTAGGTGCTGAACAAGTTACTCCTTCTATTTTATTTAAAGAATTTACTATAATATCTCTTCTTCTATTATAGATTTCTTTTTATTTCTTTAAAAATATTCTTTTGGAGCCTTCATTAAATTAGCCACTGCATGTTGTTCAACAGTTGGTGCTGCAAGTCTTGCTTGACAAAACTTCATAATATACTTCATGAATTCTTCATTTCTAGAAATCAAGAATCCCACTCTTGCTCCACAAGCACTATAATGTTTAGAAACACTGTCTATTATTATAGTATTTTCTCTAGCTTTTTCTATATCTAACAATGAATAATGCTTGTCATTGTCATCATAGATAAATTCTCTATATGGTTCATCAGCAACAACAAATAAGTCATTTTCCACTGCTAAATCTGCCATTAATTCAACTTCCTCTTTTGTGTAAACCTTTCCTGTTGGATTACAAGGATTTGAATATAAAATAGCCTTTGTTTTTAGGACTTATTAATTTTTGAATTTCTTCTTTTTAGGTAATGCAAAATCATTTGTTATATCTGTCGCTATAGGAACAATTTTAGCTCCTGCTATATCTATAAAAGCTTTTATAATTTGAATAAAAAGGTTCTGGAACTAAAACTTCATCATCAGGATTACAAATAGCTAACATTGCCATTGTTAAAAGCTTCACTTCCACCTTGTGTTACAATTATATCTTCTTTTTTTAAGAACGTGACCATCTCTTGAATAAACTTCTATTACTTGATCTAATAGTTCTTTTTATTCCTCTAGAATCAGCATACTTTATAACATGATCTGGGATGTTTCTTAAACGCTTCAAAAAATAATTCAGGTGTCTCTATATTAGGTTGACCTATATTCAACCTATAAACCTTAACTCCTTTACTCTCAGCTTCAGTAGCTAAAGGAACTAATTTTTCTAACTGCCGAATATTTCATGTTCAATGCCTTTTCTGAAATTCTCATTTACATTCCTCCATTATAAAAATTTCTATCTTTACATTATTTTATTATATAATATTTTATGAAAAAAATGTACACATTATATTTGAGATTAATTGCTTTTTATTTTTCTTATTTATAATTTTTTAAAAATGCAATAATAAATATACTAGCTGTTATGAACCAAGTCATTGGATAAACATAGGCAACTGATTTAAAATCAAAGTTAAATTTTTGAAATTAAATAAAAGCAATGAGATTCTAACTGCACATAGACAAATAGTTGTTACATACATAGAAACTATAGAATATCCCATTCCTCTCAAAGAACTTCCTAAAACTTCTAATATTGAGTAAAGCCAATAGAAAGGGAAAGTAGTAAATGCTATTTGACTTCCTAGATAAATAATATCTTCATTTTTAATAAAAATTCTCATAAAAGTATGAGAGAAAGTTAAAATTATTGTAGCTAGAAAAAAATGCTTAAACCTCCTGATAAAAGTATAGAAATAAATGCTCCGCTTCTTAACTCTTTGATAATTATTTGCTCAACATTTTGACCTGAAAAAGTCATGCTTGCTTGACCTATAGCTACTATTGGCATCCAAATAAAGTTTTCTAATTTAAAATATGTTGCATAGGCTGCAACCGCATCTCCACCATAACCATTGATATAATATTGAACTATTATATTTGAAAAAGTTATTAGCATTGACTGTATTCCAGCAGGTAAGCCAAAATATAGAATTTGTCTTAATAAAGAAAAATCTATTTTTTTAATTCTGAAGTTTTGAAATTTATTATTGTTTTATTTTTTTAAATAAGTAAGTTAAAACTATTAAAGCTGTTAAAGTTTGTGATAAAGTTGTTGCAATAGCTACTCCTAAAACACCTTTTTTTAATATTACTATAAAAAGTAATTTGCTAGTACATTAGTTATTCCACCTATAATTAAAATATAGAAAGGCGTTTTTGAGTTTCCTGTAGAACGAATTATTCCTGCTCCTATATTGTATAAAATCATTGGTAACATACTTAAAAAAATATACTTTTTAAATAAATTACAGAATCAGTCATTATTTCCTTTGGAGTTTTCATTATCGTCAAAAGAAATTCAGCAGAGAAATATCCTAAGATAGTTAAAATTATTCCTCCAAAAATTCCAAATGTTATAGCAGTATGTGAAACTTTAGATGCCATATCATAATCTTTTTGAGCCTATTTTTGAGCTACCGCAACTCCAACTCCTATTGAAACACCTGTGAATAAGCCTATAATACAAGTAAATAACAAACTACTTGCTCCAACTGCACCAGTAGCTTCCTTTCCAACAAAAATTTCCAACAAAAAAATCATATCTGCTGTATTATATAATTGCTGAATTAAACTAGCTCCTAAAAGTGGTAAAGAAAAAGATAAAATTGTAGTCCAAATCTTTCCCTTTGTCATATCATAACTCTTTTTCATAATTAATTTATCACTCCTATTTATATTAATTTGATTTAGTAAACATTGTTATCATTCTAACATAAGAAACCGATTAATTCAATAATTTTTTTACTTTGTTTAGCTTAATATTTTTTTATTTATAAAATCATAAGAAAAAGTTCCTACAGCAATCAAGCTACAACCAATTAAAGTTTTTAATGTTATTTGTTCTCCTAGAAATAGAAAAAGCTAAAAGCAACAGTTATTACTATACTTAGCTTATCTATAGAAGTTTTCAACTTTTGAAGCTTCACCTATTTGTAAAGCTTTATAGTAACAAAAGCCAAGAAGTTCCTGTAGCCAGTCCAGATAAAATTAAAAATATCCAACTTTTTTTACTTATATCCATAAGTCCATTTTTGACTTCCAGTTATAAAAACCATAAGCCATGCCATAAGCACAACAACAATCGTTCTCACTGCTGTTGCTAAATTTGAGTTAACTCCTTTCAATACCTATTTTAGCTAAAATTGAAGTTAGTGCAGCAAATATTGCTGATAAAATTGCAAAAATAAACCACATATAAGACTCCTTTAAAAAAATATTCTTTTTATATTTTTATAATTCTTTTTATTTGTCAAATGTAGAGTATTGACATTTTTTTACTCTCTAATATATGATAAAAATTATACGGAGGTGGGTTACATGATATTAGAACAAAAATTAAATCAATCTTTAAAATTATCTCAATCGATGAAAATGTCACTAAACATTTTAGAAATGTCAATGTTAAATTTAAACAACTTTATAAAAAAATGAGTTTTTCAAATAAATTTGGAGTTGAAGTAAACTATTCCAAACAAGAAACTTATAATGATGATGATAGATTAGAATTTTCTTTCCCGAATGAAGAAGAAAATTTTTTCAAATTTTTAGAAGGACAGTTATCATATTTTTAATATAAATCAAAAAAATAAAAGATATTTGTATTTTTATAATCAACAATTTAAAACGCTAAAGGCTATTTAGAAATATCAAAAGTTGAAATTAAAGATATTTTATCTACAAGTGATAGAGAATTAGAAGAAGCTTTTAATATAATTCATAATTTAGAACCCTATGGAGTTGGAGCATATTCTTTAGAAGAATGTTTAAAAAAATTCAATTAGAAAAGAAAAAAAGATTATAGATAAAAAAATTAAATTTGCTTATAGATAATTTCCTTTATCTTTTAGCTGATAAAAAAATATGACTTAATTAGAGAGAAATTAAATATTGATGAAACTGCTTTTGACTGAATATATAGATATTATTAAGTCGTTAAACCCTATACCTAGCCGTGGTTATAATATTGGGAAAAATCAGGAAAAATTATTCCTGATATTTTTTTGTAAAAACAAATAAACAATGAAATTACATATGAAATAAATCAAGATCTTATACCTCAAATAAATATAAAAAAATAACATTAATGATAAAGAATATAAAAGATTAAATGAAATTATACATTGTATAGAAAAAAACGTTTTTCATACCCTTGAAAAAAATTATAAAAAAATTGTTCTTAGAGAACAAAAAGATTTTTTTATCACTAAAGGTAAAAAAATGAATGTTTTAAGGATTTCTGAACTTGCTTCTAAATTAGATTTAAGTTCATCTACTATATCAAGAGCGATAAAAAGAAAAATATATAAAAAGTGATTTTGGAATAATTTCTTTAAGAAAATTATTCAATTTAAGTTCAACTATCTTTTTTTATGCCAGGAAAAAAATTGCTCAATATATTGAAAATGAAGATAGAGAAAAACCATATTCTGACCAAGATATAGTAAAACTTTTAGAAAATGATGGTATAAAAAAATTGCTAGAAGAACTGTAAGTAAGTATAGAATAGACTTTAGGTTATAAGTCTTCATCTGAAAGAAAAATTATCCCTTTAATTATTTTTTTAAATAGTAAAAATTTTTGTAAATAAAAAAATATTTATATTGACAATTATTAGAAATAGTTATATCATATTTATAGAAAAACAATTAATTTTTGATGGAGGATAAATATGAAAAAAATTTTTTAAATTATTAACAATTATGATGATCTCTTTATTAGTTATTGCTTGTGGAGACAAAAAGAAACTGGAAAAAAATAAAAGTAACTACAACTTTAAATTACTATACTAACCTAATTGAAGAAATTGGTGGAGATAAAGTAGAAGTAACAGGACTTATGAAAGAAGGGAAGATCCGCATCTATATGTAGCAACTGCTGGTGATGTTGATAAATTACAAAATGCAGATTTAGTTGTCTATGGTGGACTACATCTTGAAGGAAAGATGACAGAGATTTTTGATAATCTTTCTAACAAATATATTTTTAAATTTAGGAGAACAATTAGATAAAAAAATCTTTTACACAAAGAAAAATGAAAATACTTATGACCCTCATGTATGGTTTAATACTAAATTTTTGGGCTATACAAGCTCAAGCTGTAAAAGATAAATTAGCTGAAATTTCTCCTGAAAATAAAGAATATTTTTGAAAGCAATTTACAAGCTTATTTAAAAATCTTTAGATGAAGCTACTGAATATATTCAAGCTAAAAATAAATGAAATTCCAGAAGAATCTAGATATTTAATCACTGCACATGATGCCTTTGCTTATTTTTGCTGAACAATTTGGTTTAGAAGTAAAAAGCTATACAAGGAGTTTCAACAGACTCTGAAATAGGTACAAAAACAAATTGAAGACCTTGCAACTTTTATTGTTGAACATAAAATCAAAGCTATTTTTTTGTTGAATCATCTGTTAATCATAAAAGTATAGAAGCTTTACAAGAAGCTGTTAAAAGCAAAAAGGTGGAAATGTTGAAATAGGTGGGGAACTTTATTCAGATTCTATGGGAGATAAAGAAAATAATACTGAGACATATATTAAAAACAATTAAAAGCAAATGCTGACACTATTGCAAATGCTTTAAAATAGAAATTAGAAATAGGTGAAACGAATGAATGCAATTGAAATTAAAAAAATCTGACAGTTGCTTATGGAGAAAATATAGCACTAGAAGATCTTAATTTAAATATAGAGGTAGGAAGTTTGATGGCACTTGTTGGACCAAATGGTGCAGGTAAATCAACTCTTATAAAAACTATATTAAAAATTTTTAAAACAAATAACAGGTGAAATAAAAATAAATGCTAAAACTTTAGCCTATGTTCCTCAAAAGAAATAGTGTTGATTGGGATTTCCCAACAACACTATTTGACGTTAGTAGAAATGGGTTGTTATGGAAGAGTAGGACTTTTTTAAAAGAGTTAGTAAAGAAGAAAAAAACAAAAAAAGTTTTAAAGGCAATAGAACAAGTAGGAATGTTAGAGTTTAAAGATAGACAAATATCTGAGCTTTCAGGTGGACAACAGCAAAGAGCTTTTTATAGCTAGAGCTTTGGTACAAGAAGCTGATATCTATTTAATGGACGAACCTTTTCAAGGAGTGGATTCAACAACTGAAAAATCAATAGTGGAAATATTAAAACAATTAAAAAGCTGAAGGTAAAACTATAATAGTTGTACACCATGATTTGCAAACTGTACCAACTTATTTTTGAATCTGTTGCACTTATTAATAAAAGCTGTTATTGTCAGTGGAAAAAGTAAGTGAAGTTTTTTACACAAGAAAAATATTGATGTGACATATAGAAAGATTTGAGGAGAATATGAATGAAATATTAAAACTTTTTGAGTAGTTATACTTTTTAAAGTTGTAACTCTTGGTTGTACACTTCTAGGGATAGTTAGTGCAATCATTGGAACTTTTGCAGTTTTAAAAAGAAAGTTTATTGGGCGATGGTATATCTCATTCAGCACTTGCAGGGATATGTCTAGCCTTTTTTTAATAAGTGGAAAAAGAATTATATATACTTTTTAACTGGAGCATTAGTGATAGGTTTCCTATGTATATTTTTTTAATTCATTATATAGAAAGAAATTCAAAAAGTAAAATTGGATAGTGCCATTGCATTGTTACTATCAACTTTCTTTGGGCTTGGTCTAGTTTTACTTACGTATTTAAAGAAAGTTCCTGGAGCTAAAAAAAGCAGGTTTAAATAGATTCATATTTGGACAGGCTTCAACTTTAATAGCAAAAAGATATTTATCTAATAATTATTGTAGGTTTAGTGTTGATATCTTTAGTTATTCTTTTTTTGGAAAGAAATAAAAATAAGTATATTCCAAGCTGATTATGCTAAAACACTTGGAATACAAAAGTAATAAAATAAATTTTTTTAGTTTCTACTATGATAGTAGTAAATGTTATCATTGGAATACAAATAGCAGGAGTAATTTTAATGACTGCAATGCTTGTTCTACCTTCTGTTGCCGCTAGACAATGGTCTAAGAAATTATCTATTGTTACTGTATTAGCTACAATAATTGGTGGTATTTCAGGAGCTATGGGAAGTATTATTTCTACACTTGATGCTTCTTTACCCTACAGGACCTTTAATAATATTAGTATCTGGAATCTTTGTCTTAATAAGTTTTCTATTTTTCTAAAAAGGTATTATTGCAAGAAATTATAGAATTTATACAAGAAATAGAAAATTAAGATTACAAGAAAAATAAAGGTGATAATATATGAGTGCAGGATTAACAATACAATTAATTGCTATTTTAATTTCAGTAGCTTGTGCATTATTAGGAGTATTTTTTTAGTTTTTAAGATCTATGAGTATGCTGACAGATGCAATAAGTCATACAGTCTTACTTGGAATTGTGCTTTCATTTTTTTATCACTCATAAATTAGATTCTCCTTTACTTATTGTAGGAGCAACTTTAACAGGACTTCTGACTGTTTATTTCGTTGAAGTATTAAGCGATAGTAAATTAGTAAAAGAAGATGCTGCAATAGGAATAGTTTTGTCTATTCTATTTAGTATTGCTGTTATTCTTATCTCTAAGTACACAGCAAATATACATTTGGATATTGATGCTGTTTTTGCTTGGTGAAATAGCTTTTGCTCCTTTTTCATACAACAGAAATTTTTTTGGTTTTAAAATTGCTACTGGTCTTGTAAATGGTTTTGCAATTTTAGTTGTTAATTTACTATTTATAACTATATTTTTAAAGAAATTAAAATCTCAATTTTTTTGATAAGGCTCTAGCTTTAACACTAGGTTTGCTACCTGAAGTTTTTTTCACTATCTATTGATGACTTTGGTTTCAGTTACCTCTGTAGTTTCATTTGACATTGTAGGTGCAACTCTTATGATTTCTTTTTATGGTTGGACCTGCTACTACTGCCTATATGATTTCTAAAAAAATCTAAAGACTATGTTAGTATATAGTTCTTTAATTGGAGTTATTTCATCTATCATAGGTTATCATTTAGCAGTTTTTTTCTAGATGTTTCTATATCAGGTAGTATAGCTGTGATAATTGGTGTTATATTTTTTTCATAGTATTATTTTAGAAAAAAATTAAAAAGAAAAAAATATAAAAAAAGATTGAAAAATTGTATAATAGTATAAAGGATTAGAATTTCATTATTAATTAAAAATGGGTGATGAGTATGAAGTTTCTAAAATTAATAACTATTGTATGCCTTATATGTAGTGCCTTTTAATGCTTGCCATGATATAGAAGAGGATAATAAGATAATGATTACATATTTAGATGATAAATTTGGAAAGAACACGTACACAGTTACACAGGATAAGTATCGCTGGTTTGTAACATTGAATGAGTATCCTGAACTTATATTTTTTTCTTTACTGTAGTTCATAGACCATTTTCCAACTCACATCCTTATGTAGATACTAATTTAGATTATGTTTTGATCGAACATGTGGTTAAAGAATATAAAAAAACTAATAAACTCGAAGAAGATAAACTCTCTGAAGATGAAGCTGACGGTTTTGTATATTCTACAAAGGTAAGTTCTCTTGAAGAATTGAAAATATCCTATGATAGATTAATGGAATTCATTTCATTTGCTTCTGAAAAAAATATCCGATACTTATTGATGAGGGATTACTTAATGTAAGAATGAGTATTGTTGGAATCCGACTAAAAAGGTTTGGAGGACAGTGATAAGTATATATCTCAAAAATATATCGAAAAATTGAAAAAAAGGTGAACTTACTATTAAACCATTTGAAGAAATTTATGATGAGTTAAAGCCAGTGTTAAAGACACATTTAGACAATCCAAATGGTTTTCTATTTCATGCAGATATAGGAAGAACTATTATTTTTAGGCAGTGACACTTTCGAAGATTGCCTATATAAATCTCTTGTTTTTAAAAAAATGATACAGTTGATGATGTAAAAATCATTTTACAACCTGGGGAATTAAGTAAATTTTACGTTTTTTAAAAGTCCTAATAATTTTAAATCCTCAGTGATAAGCTTACAGGCTAAAAACTTATCCGAATCACCTTGTTCTTTACTTGATGCAATAGTTGTTACTGCATATATCAGTGCTGAAAAAGAGTATTTATTTCTCCAAAGTGGATTAAATTTAGTTATGATGAATTTAAAGAATGGAAAGATCCATATGAAATTTTAGGTATTTCTCCACCAAAAAAACAGAAAAAGAAAAAGACAGAAGGTGTTCCATATAGAAATATTAAAATTTTTATTTGAAATGTATGAATCCCGTAAAGAAATAAGAGGAGTTACATTGACTTATATAGATGAATAGAGGTGAAATAAGAAATGGTATGGTTAAATTCAAGCTCTGCTGGAAAACAAAATTATTTAGAATTAAGACTCAATGCACCAAAAGGTGAAAAGAATTCTACTAGATTTCAATCCACTTAAAACTTCTGATGTTTCTAATTGAGAAGCAAAGTGGAAAGATTGGCATTGCTATAATAATCCTTTTGAGAATTTATCTTCAAGACTATGAGATTTTACTTCCTTATTTTTAAAAAAATATATCCATTTGTTGATGCTTCTGATGGAACACTAAGACAAGAGCTTGATCTTTGTTTTGACAATTGGATAGAGAAAAAAATGATTGGTTAAAAAAATTATTGATGAAATAGAAAATAATTTAGAACATGTATCTGATTCAGAAAAGAAAAATTCTTAAGTGATTTTTATTGAGTGGCTAGAAGAAGCTTTTAAAACATACAACTATTATAGTAGTTGAAGGAAATTTATAGAACTAAGAAGAAAACTTCCATTAATGAGTGGAAGTTTTTTTATAAAATTTGATTTTTTTCCCTCTTAATATTATTTTTTTATTTATGTTAGAATATAATTTAATAGATAAATTTTTAGTTTAGAATAATTAATAATTACATTTTTTTCTTTTTTTATTTCAAATGTGAACTACTCACGACTAACACCCTACGAGTGCTAGAGTTGAGAGCTTCATAAGATAACTGAAAAAGTAAGTTATCTTCTAAGAAGTTTAGTTTTAAAACCCTTATTCTTTTTGGCTAGTCCACGATAGCCACTACTGGATAAGACTTGCATCTACACCGCTACTTTTTATCTGTATATTATATTTAAAAAGAACAACTATACAGAACAGTGAATATTTTACAAGGCTACTGTTTACTAGCCTTAACTCCATATATTCAGTTGCTAATGTTCTAAATATATTATACACTAAAACTAGTAAAATTGCAAATTTTAGTACAACATTTTCAATGTTGGTGTTATTCATACTCTACGAGTACATGTCTCACGGCTAAAGCCACGAGTGTTCTAACACATTTAATAAAAAAAGAAAAACTAAATTGTCTAGTAAATTTTAATTTGTTAAATAGTTAAAAAAATAATAGGGAGGGATTTTTAAATGATTACAGGTGAAATTAAAAAAATAAAGTTGATAAGATGTGGGAATACTTCTGGACTGGAGGATTAACAAATCCTGTTGATGTAATTGAACAACTTACTTTATCTTATTTTTTTATGAAAAGATTAGATCAAGAAGAACAAAGAAAAAGAAAAAGAACAAAAAAACTTGGTAGTATATTTGGAAAATTTTGATGAAAAAAATTTATTTTTGGTGAAAATCATCAAGATATTAGATGGAGTAATCTTATTCAATTAGGTGATCCTAAACAATTATATGATAAAGTTAGAAATGAAGCTTTTTGAATTTATTAAAAATTTAGATGAGGATAAAGATAGTGTATTTTTCTCAATATATGGAAAAATGCTATTTTTAAAGTTCCAACACCAGCTGTTTTACAAAAATACAATGGATACTATTGAAGAAATTTTTTTAATAATCCTCAAATGGTTGAAGATAAAAGATACTAAAGGGGATTTATATGAATATTTACTTTCTAAATTATCAACTTCTGGTAAAATGGACAATTTAGAACACCTAAACATATTATAAATATGATGGTTGAGCTTATGAAGCCAACTGTTGAAGATAAGATAATTGACCCCTGCTTGTGGAACATCTGGATTCTTAGTAAGTTCAATAGAATATATAAAGAAAAAAATTTTAAAGATATCTTAGCAACTTCACCAGAAATTTATAAATATTTTTTTCAACTGCTATGATACATGGGAATGATACTGATGCAACAATGTTAGGAATTTCTGCAATGAACCTATTACTTCACGATATGAAAACTCCAAAATTAAAAAGAGTTGATTCTCTTTCAACAGATTACAGTGAAGAAAAATGAATATACTTTGGTACTAGCTAATCCACCATTTAAAGGAAGTGTTGATGAAGCTTTTACTTTCTAATACTTTTAACAAGAGTTGTGAAAAACTAAAAAGACTGAATTATTATTCAATGCTTTATTCTTAAGGCTTTTTAAGAATTGGTGGTAGAGCTGCAGTTATTGTTCCTGATGGAGTACTATTTGGAGCTTCAAATGCACATAAAAATTTAAGAAAAAGAATTAATTGAAAACAATCAATTAGAAGCTATTATTTCTATGCCAAGTGGAGTATTCAAACCTTATGCTGGAGTATCGACAGGTATTTTTAATTTTCACAAAGACTGGAAAAGGTGGAACTGATAATGTTTGGTTCTATGATATGACAGCTGATGGATATTCTCTTGATGATAAAAAGAAATCCTGTTGAAGAAAAACGATATCCCAGATATCATAGAAAGATTTTCTAATTTAGAGAATGAAAAAGATAGAAAGAGAACTGATAAGTCTTTCTTTGTTCCTAAACAAGAAATAATTGATAATGACTACGATTTATCAATTAATAAATATAAAGAAATTGTTTATGAAAAAGTTGAATATGAAGAACCTAAGGTAATTTTAGAAAAATTAGAAGAACTTTCAAAAATCTATTGATGAAAAAGTTGAAAGAGTTAAAAAGTGATGCTAGATGAAGAATAATTTAATTTTTTAATAAAAACATAAAAATATTTAAGAAGGTGGATATTTTTATGAAAGAGTATTTATTAAAAGAAATAGCTAATGTAAAAAAATGGATATGCTTTTGATAGTAGCAAATACTCTGACAAAGGTATTCCAATTATTAGGATAGCTGATATTAAAGATAATATAGATTTAAGTAAATGTGTGTATTGATGAAGAAATTAATAAAGAATTCCTAATAAAAAGGAAGTCTTTTAATTGCATTATCTGGAGCAACAACTGGAAAGATGGCTGTATTTTTCTGATAATAAAATAGCATATCTAAATCAAAGAATATGCTCTATCTATACAAAAATGAAGATATTTCTCAAGAGTTTTTAATTTATTTTTTAAAATCTATACATAATAGTAAACTCTTATGGAGGAGCTCAACCTAATATTAGTTCTAGATGGATAGAAAATATAAAAATCAAAGCTCCTAATATTGAAATACAAAAGAAAATATCAAAAAAATTAGAATTATTAGAAAAATAATATAAAGTCTAGGAAGTCTCAATTACTCTTTTTTAAACGAGTTAAATAAATCTTTATTTACTACGATGTTTGGAGATATTAAAACTAATGATAAAAAACTGGGAAATATATTATTGGAAAGATGTTTTAAATATAAAAATGGTAAAAAATCAAAAACAAGTAGAAGATATAAATGGTAAATATCCAATATATGGAAGTGGAGGGATAATCGGTCGTTCTAATGCTTATATTTGTAATGAAAATTCAATAATAATTGGTAGAAAAGGAAATATAAACAAACCTATTCTTGTAAAAAGAGAAATTTTGGAATGTTGATACTGCTTTTTGGACTAGAAGTAAAAAGAGTGAAAAGATGTCCTACCATTACTTATATTATTTCTGTCTTTTTATGACTTTGAAATTCATAATAAAGCTGTTACTATTCTAGTCTTGTTAAAAAGTGATTTAGAAAAAATTGTACTCCTATTCCTCCAATGGAATTACAAAAAAAATAAATTGAAAAATGCAAATGAAATTTGAAATTGAAAAATATAGAATAGTCAAAATTTGAAGATAGCTAATATCAAATATTTTGACAGAATTTTTAAAAACCATACGCACTTAGATTTACAGAAAAATAAGAAGGTGAGTGCTTGATGAAGAATAAAAAAGTTAATTTGAATGATATTTGTTTTTCAAAGAAGGACCTGGTGTTAGAAAAACATCAATATTGTAGTGCAGGAGTAAAAACTAATAAATGTCTCAAATTTAGTAAATGGTGAAATTGATTTATCTAACAGTTATCGTTATATTTCAGAAGAAGAGGCTTATGGCAGATATAAACATTTTTAATTGATGAAGGAGATTTAATAATAGCTAGCTCAGGTATAAAAGTTGAATATTTAGATAAAAAAAGTTGCATTTATAAAAAAAGAACACTTACCATTATGTATGAATACATCCACAATAAGATTTAAAGTAAAAGATGAAAGTGAATTAGACATTTTTTCTATCTTATTTTTTTAAAAATCTAAAAATTTTTAAAAATCAAATTTCAAAATTAATAACAGGTTCTGCTCAATTAAATTTTGACGGAAGCCATCTAAAAACAAATTAATTTATTTTTACCAAAACTTAATATTCAAAAAGTTTCAAGTTTATTGCTACTTATAGATAATGTAATAAAAAAATATGCAAAAATTACTTTTTAGAGCAATTAAAAATCTTTATTTACAAAAATATTCAATTGGAGAAAAGAAAGTATTGCCAACCTTTGTTACGTTAAAGCAAGAATTGGTTGGCAAGGTTTAACTAAAAAAGGAATATTTATCAAATAGGGGAATACTATTTAATAACAGGAGTAGATTTTAAAAATGAAAAATTGATTTTAAAAATTGTTTCTATGTTACTAAAGAAAGATATAATCAAGATGAAAATATAAAAGTAAAAATAAACGATATTCTTTTTGACAAAAAGATGGAACAATTGGTAAAGTTGCTATTGTAGATAAATTAGAAAAAAACCTGCAACTCTAAATAGTGGCGTATTCGTCTTTAAGACCTAAAGTTAATAACTTAAATGTGACTTATCTAATGCTCTTTAATATCAGAGGATTTTTAAAAAATTTATTGATGACATGTTCCTCATTTAAATCAAGCAGCATTGAAAAAATATAACTATATACCTGAATAGAGTTACAGAATAAATTTGCTGAGAGAATAGAAAAATGATGTGAAATTGAAAAATCTATAGGAATAGCTCAAAATTTATATGATAGCTTAATATCCAAATATTTTGACAATTAATATAAACCATACTCGCTACTTATTGAAATTTACTATTATGACCATTATTTTTAAAAAGCTTATGAAAATATGAAAAAGAAAGGAGTTGAGAATAATTAAAATACTAGAACAATTTACAGAAGAATATATAGATGATTTGAATGTAAGAATGACACACCATTCAAATGCTATTGAAGGAATACATTAACACTAAATGAAACTGCAACTATCATTTTAGATGATACTATTCCCAATGCAATGTCTAAAAGAGAATTTTTTTAGAAGTTTTTAAATCATTCAGATGCTTTTAAAAATTTTTATTAGCTGAATTACAAAAATAATGAAGTGGATATCTATATGATAAAAAGAAATTAATAAGATTTTATTAAATAGATTGAATCATAATGCTGGAAATTTTTAAAACTGATTATAACTATATAAGAGGAGCAAATTTTGAAACAGCAAGTCCAAGTGAAACTCCATATAAAATGAATGAATGGCTTTGAAAATATGAACTTCCAATTAAAAAAATTCTAATTCTGATATCGAGAAAATAAAATAATTCTTGAATATCATATAAAAGTTTGAAAGAATACATCCTTTCTCTGATGGAAATGGACGTACAGGAAGATTAATAATGCTTGCTTTAATGTTAGAAAATAACTTAACTCCTTTTTGTTATTACAGTAGAAAATAGAGCTAAATATATGGATATTTTAAGAAATCAAGATATTGAAAATTTTTGTATCTTTAGTAGAACCTTTAATAGAAGAAGAAAAAAAGAGAATTATAGCTTTTTAAAAAAATCAGCAAGTTTACAAATATAGAAGCATGTTAAAAATTAAAGTATCAGATTTTTTTAGGAGGTACAAAGATGGTAGATACTTTAATTTTAGACATAAAAACAAGCTATGTCTTCTACATTAACAAATGGACAAATGGAAAAAAATTACATAAGGTGCTTGCACATTACTTATATGATTTGGAAATTGTAAAAAAAGAAGGTGCTGATAGAGATGAAAAGGAAAAATATTGAATATTTAGAAGCTTTTCTATCAGCTAAACATGTTGAAGGTTGTTCAAGAAAAATCATTAAAAATATTATAAAAGCAACTATAGAAAATTTATTTAAAAAAATTGATAAATCTATTAAGCATATCACAACAAATGATTTAAGAGAATATTTAGACAACTATCAAAAAGAAGGAAAATGCAAGTAAAAATAACAATAGATAATATTAGAAGAATTTTTTTCAAGCTTTTTTTGCTTGGCTTGAAGAAGAAGATTATATTTTAAAAAGTCCTGTTAGAAGAATACATAAAGTAAAAGACAGGAACAGTAGTAAAAGAAACTTATTCCGATGAAGCAATGGAAATTATGAGGGATAATTGTAAATCTTTAAGAGATTTAGCTATTATTGATATTTTAGCTTCAACAGGAATGAGAGTTGGAGAATTAGTTAAATTAAATATAGAAGATATTGATTTTTGAAGGAAGAGAATGTGTTGTATTTGGTAAGGGAGATAAAGAAAGAAAAGTATATTTTGATGCAAGAACCAAAATTCATCTGCATAATTATTTAAAAACAAGAGATGATGATAATTCTGCACTCTTTGTTTCTCTTTTAAAAACCACATAAAAGATTGCAGATTAGTGGTGTAGAAATAATGCTTAGAGAACTTGGGAAAAAATTAAATATTACTAAGGTTCATCCTCATAAATTTAGAAGAACCTTAGCAACAAAGGCGATAGATAAAGGAATGCCTATAGAACAAGTTCAACAGTTATTAGGACATCAAAAAAATAGATACCACTTTACAATATGCAATGGTTAGCCAAAAATAATGTAAAAAAATTTCGCATAGAAAATACATTGGTTAATTAAAATACTTCTTCAATTTCAAATAAATTTATTTAGAGCATCAAGAGGGGAACAAAAATCAATGAGTAATTTTGATTTTTTTAAAAGATGAGTTTATAGATTTATATGAATTGTGTTTCAGAAGCTGAGAAAAAAACTGTTATATCAAGCCTAGGACAAGTGCTTTTTTTACTCAAGATTGGCACTTGAATTTTTGTGTTGGCTTAGTATATAAATTTGAAAAAAATTCAAACTTCATATAATGAAATGTCTCTCAATGATCTTATTAATAAAAAAAGAGTTTAAAGATTTATTTCAAGATGAAAGTCAAATAGCTGGTCTTAACCTTATTAGAAAATTTGGTAATGATGCTGCTCACATGTTAAAAAAATATAATTAGTGATACAGGTAGAAATTTACCTTTAAACAAAGATATTGCTTTAAATTCTTTAGAAAGGAATTTTTGATTTCACACTTTGGATAGCTTATTGTTATGGTTCTACCCTTAAAAACTGATGATATAAAATTTGATGAGAAATATATTTTTACATTCATCATCTGAAGAAGAAAATATCAATGATATTAAAGTTAACAGATAATGATGTAAAAAAATAATATTGAAAAAAATAGAAGTAGTGCCTACTAAAAAAACATAATACAAAGAAATAAATAATAGTAATTTTTCTGAAAAAGAAACTAGAAAATTATTTATAGATTTCTTGCTTATAAAGCTGGTTGGAATTTAAATGATAAGAATATGTTTGAATATGAAGTTGAAGGATTAAAGAGTACAAGTTCTGGAAAAGGTAATATAGATTATGTTCTATGGGGTGATTCTGCTTACCCTCTTGCAATAATAGAGGCTAAGAAAGCTTCATATAATGCTAAAAAAAGGAGAATTTCAAGCTTTAGAATATGCTGAAGCTTTGGAGAAAAAATTTAACTTTTTTCCCAATAAGATTTGTAACCAATGGTTTTGAAATATTTATCTATGAGAATAAAAATTCCATTCCTAGAAGAATTTATGGCTTTCTATAGAAAAGAAGAACTTTTTAAAAATCATAGCTAGAAGAAATGAAAAATTACTTCAAATGACATTTCTATAAATAAAAAATAATAGATAGATATTATCAAGAAAAGAGCTGTTAAAAAGCAATAGAAAACTATATTTCAGAAATAGAAAATCCTTACTTGTTATGGCAACAGGTTCAGGAAAAACAAGAGTTGCCATCTCAGTAGTAGATTGCTTATCAAGACTAAAATATGGTTAAAAGAACTTTATTTTTAGCTGACAGAGTAGCCCTTGTTAAACAAGCATTAAATAGTTTTTAAAAATTCTTTACCTGACTATACTCTTGTTGATTTAGTGGCTGAAAAAGATAGAGATAATGCAAAAATTGTATTTTTCAACTTATCAAACAATGATGACAGAGTCAGAAAAAAAGTAGAGAAGATGGAACGAATAAATATGGAGTAGGTGCATTTGATTTAATTATTGTTGATGAGGCACATAGAAGCATCTACCAAAAAAATATGGAGATTTATTTGAATATTTTGATAGCTTAATTTTAGGTCTTACTGCAACTCCTAAAAATGAAATAGATAGAAATACATTTAAAGTTTTTTTGATATGAATTCAAAAAGAACCTACTGATTCTTATGATTTATTTGAAGCAGCTAAAAGATGAATTTTTTAGTATTACCTAAAAATCAAGGAAATTTCTTTAAATTATCCAGAAAAATGGTATTGTTTATAGTAAACTTTCAGAAGAAGAAAAAAAGAAAAAAATATGAAAACTCTTTTTGATGAAGAAGATAGTATGCCTGAAGAAATTTCTGGAGATAGTTTAAATTCATGGTTTTTTTAATGAAGGAACAACAAGTAAAAGTACTTACTACTCTTATGGAAGAAGGTTATAAAAATTGAATCAGGAGATAAATTAGGAAAAACCATAATATTTGCTAAGAATGATAAACATGCTGAACACATTGTAGAAACTTTTTAATAAGTTATAAAAAAATCTTGATGGTGAATTTTGTCAAAAAAATAACAACAAAAAGTTGAAAAAGCACAAACATTAATAGAAAGATTTGTTGACCCTAATAGTCTTCCTCAAATAGCTGTGTCTGTTGATATGCTTGATACTGGAATAGATGTTCCACAAATATTAAATCTAGTTTTTCTATAAGAAAGTAAAATCAAAAAGCTAAATTTTTGGCAAATGATAGGTAGAGGAACTAGAAAATGTAAAGATATCTATGGTCTTGGTCAAGATAAAAAAAGATTTTTTAATTTTTAGATTTCTGTAGAAACTTTTTCATATTTTTGAAATGTATGGTAGCTTTGATGAAGATAATACAAAATTAGGAAAAATCATTATCTAGTAGAAATCTTTGAAAATAAAGTTAAAGATGATTTACAAACTTCAAAAATTTAGAATATCAAATGGATGAAAATTATAAGAAACTTTGGGAAGATTTAGTGAATGAAAGTATATGATTTAATAGCTTCTTTAAATGAAGAGAATATCTCAGTAAGAACTAAAAATTTCTTATGTAAAAATATAAAAATATTGATGTCTTGAGAAAATTTAGAAGAAAAATGTTGATGAAATAATAAAAAAATCTAAGTTCTCTACCTTTCCCTATTACAGAAAAAAACTGAGATGGAGAAGAAATTTGAAAATCTTATTTTTAAAAATCCAACTTAAATTATTTGATAATAAAAAAAGTGGAAAATGAAAAATGGAAATTTCTGACATAGCAAAAAGGATTAGCAAAGAAAGGAACTATAAAAGAAATTCAAAAAAATACTGATTATATTATGAAATTAATAAAAGATGAAAAATTATCTAAAAATATTGATATTTTTAGAATTAAAAGAATTTAAAAGATATTATCAGAACCATTAACAATATTTTTTTAGATACTGACGGAAAACATTTGAATTATATTGTAGGAGACTTTTGAAGATACACATATCTCTACAGAAGTGAAAGATATAAACACTTTTTGCCTCTGCATATATTAACTCTAAAAGCAAAAGTTTCAAAAAAATACTTGGATAAAAATAAGGAACTGCTTTCTATAAAGAAATTAAGAAACAATATAGAGCTAGATGATGAAGATTTAAAAAGAACTAAAACAACTTCTATATAGTAATGAGGAAGTTAGTCTTGAAAGTCTAAAAAAATGAAAATAATACTGAAATTGAAAAAAAATATCTAGTATCTATGGTAAGAATGAAAGTTTTTGGTATTTTTTTATCCGTTCTCTTGTTGGTTTAGATAGGGAAGCTATTAATAGAGAGTTTTCTGAATTTTTTTAAATACTGAAAAGTTCAACTCTAATCAAATTGAATTAATCAATCTAATAATTGAAAAATATAGTAAAAAGTATGGTGCTTACTCTAAGAGTGAAATCCTAAACTTTCAAATGATATTTTAGGAACATCTATTTTTAATCTTTTTACAGATGAGAATGATTTACAAAAATCGTTAATATCATAGATAAAATCAATTCTAATGTACCTAAATTACTTTTAAAAATCTTTAATAAAAACTTCCATTTTAATGAGTGGAAGTTTTTTAGTATCAATATTAAAAACTTTTTTTAAAAAAATATTTTTTTAGTATTAATACTAAAAACTTTTAAAATATTGAATTTTATGTTATACTTTCTATAGAGGTGAAATTCATGTTAAAAAAAGAAAAATGAATTAAAAAAATCGTAGTCACTACTTAGAAAAAAACTAATTGAATTCAAAGATACTGATTTTGTAAAAAAATCATCACAGGTATTCGTCGTTGTGGAAAATCAAGTCTAATGAAATTAATGATAAAACATCTTTTAGATAATGGTATAGAAAAAAATCAAATTATACAAATAAATTTTTGAGTCAATGGAATTCAAAAAGAATGACTGTTGAAGATCTATATAATTATGTTAAAAAGTAATTTACCTAAAAGATAAAAAAAGCTTATTTGTTTTTTTGATGAAATACAAAAAGTTTCCAGAATGGCAAGATGCTATAAATTCATTTAGAGTTGATTTTTGAATGTGATATCTATATAACTGGTTCTAATGCTTTTTTTACTATCAAGTGAGTATGCAACTTACTTTAGCTGGGAAGAAGTATTGAGATTAAAGTTTATCCTTTATCTTTTATTGAATTTATTGACTTTCATGGATATAAAAATTATTGAAAAGAAAAAGTCTAACTGGAGGTATAAGTAGAAAAGTTGAAAATGAAAAATGGTGAAACATATGAAATAAAAAGAACTTTTTGATGCATATATCACTTTTTGGTGGTATGCCTAGTCTTACAGAACTTCCTTTAGAAATAGATAAGGCTCTAACTATTCTTGATGGAATTTATTCCAGTGTAGTAATAAGAGATATCTTAGAGCGTGAAAAAAACAAAAAGATAGAAGACAGGTAACTGATTCAAGTCTACTAAGAAAAAAATTATAATGTTTTTTTAGCAGATAATATTGGAAATAATACTTCTATTAATTCCATTTCTAATGTTTTTGTTAAATGAAAAAAATTAATTGAAACTAAACCTGCTGTTCAAACGGTACAGTCTTATGTAGTAACTCTTCTTGAAGCATATTTTTTTATGAAATAAAAAGATTTGATATCAAAGGTAAAAGAATTTTTTTAAAAACTTTAGGAAAATATTATATAGTAGACATTGGACTAAGAAATTACCTATTAGGATTTAGAAATAGAGATATAGGACATATTATTGAAAAATATTGTTTATTTTTGAATTATTACGTCGTGGATATGATGTGGCAATAGGTAAAAATTGGAGATAATGAAATAGATTTCATTGCTACAAAATGCAAATACAAAAAAATCTACATACAAGTAACTGAAAATATTGCTAGCTCTAGCACAAGAGAAAGAGAGTTAGCTCCATTTTATAAAAATTCAAGATAACTTTGAAAAAAATAATAATCACTAATGATGAAAGTTATCTAGGAGTACATGACGGAATTAAAATCATAAGATTAGTAGATTTTCTACTAGATGAAAAATATATTATAGTATTAGTTAGACAGTGCTATTGAACTTACTTTAGAAGAACTTGAAAAACTTTAAATTAAAATATGGATTGATATATCTCAAATATAAAAATAAGTGATTGCTTTTATTTGATGTACTTTATTATAAAAATTTTATCAAGAGGTGATAAGATGCTAAAAACTATTAATAAAAATCAAGTGAATATAAAATTAAATGAAAATTCTAATGAAATAGCTACTTTAATAGAAAAAATATACAAAAATTATAAACTAATTCTAAAAATGATAATAGCTAAAAATAATTAAATATATAATAATTCTCTTTTGGGGATTATCTTTACTTTTTATCTTTATTTATAATAGCTATCCCTATATATTTAGACTATTTTAACTTATGTTAATAGTAAGTAGTATTAGTATATTAAAATTAATAATTTGATAAAATATAAATTTTATTTGAAAAGAGGCTGTCAAATTAATGATAAAAAAATCATCAATTTGCTAACAGCCCCTTTTAAAATATTATTTTTAGTTATCTGATTTTTTTATAATATGAGAAATATAGAGGTAATCCTATAGCTAAAGCTCCTAAGATATTTCCTAATGTAACATAAAATAGATTATATAAGATACCAGAAACTCCAAATAAACTTGAATCTGCTAATTTAGCAGCAGTTAGATAGAACATATTTGCTATCGAGTGGTCATAACCAATAAGAACGAATAGCATAATAGGTAACCAAGCTCCAACTAATTTACCTATAGTATCTCTTGAGTATAACTTTGAATAACAGCTCCACATACTAGAACATTACATAATATACCTTTGATAAAAAGAGCATAAGCTGAAGCATCTACTTTATGAGTAGCTATGTTTTTGTAAATATGCAAGTGAATCTGCATTAAAACTTCCACCTTTTACTGTGATATAAGCAACTATGAAAACTTCCAACATAGTTAAAAAAAGATAAACAGTTACAAGGTTTCTAATCATTTGTGTAAAACTAATTTTTTTATTTACGAATGCAACTGATAATAAACAGTTACTTGTAAATAATTCAGCACCAAGTGTTACAACTAAAAATAAGTCCCCACTGGGAATACAGCTGCTCCTAAAAATTTTTGCAAATCCTGGATCAGTTTTTTCACTAAAGTAGAAGATGAAATAATATTTCCTGCTCCTCCAAGTGCTATAAAAGCTCCACCAAAAATTCCAAGTAACATAAGTTTAAATAAGGGTTTAGTTGCCTTATCTATCCCAACTTTAATAATATAGTCCACTAATTCCGTCGGTGTTTTTGTGTCCATCTGCCATTTTAAAACCTCCATATATTTTTTTAATTTATTGTTCTATTATACTAAATTTTTTTAAATTATTAAAAAGCATTATAATAATATTTTTTTATAAATTAAAAGGAGTTGTTATATAATTTGCAACTCCTTATTGTACAAAGTATTTAATTTTTATTAACTAACATAACCCCATCAGATATAGGGAGTAAAGTTACATCTTCAAAAATTTCTCATAAAGATATTCTATAAACTCATCTAATCTTTTTTTACTATAGTCTTAAACCTCTTAGGACTTTCTTTATATAAATAACCTCTAAAAAGGATATTATCTATAAACACAAGTCCACCTTTATTTAAAAGTTTATATGAATCTTCAAAAGAATTTTTTTATATTGTCCTTTAGCAGCATCAATAAAAAAATAAAAATCATAATTTTTTTATTTAATTTTTTTCTATCTCTTCTGTGGCATCTCCTAGAATTTGTTCTATATTTTTTTCAAATTAGCTTTTTTTCAAAATTAGATTTAGCAATTTTAAATCTGTCTTCATCAATTTCTATTGTAGTCAAACAACCATTTCTATCTTGGATTTCTTCAGCCATAATAATTCCTGAATAAGCAGTAGCAGTTCCAATTTCTAGAATATTTTTTTATATTTTTTTATTTGATTTTTATAATAAATTTTAAATATTCTCTAATCTCTTTACTGATTATTGGAACATTATTGATTTCAGCATCTTCTTCAATCTCTTTTTATCAATAAACTTCTACTTCTATATTTATCAATCTTTTGATGAAATATAACTGTTTGCTTCTTTTTAATTCTTCTAGCATTTTTTTCTTCCTTTACTAACTTTATAATATAGAAATTATCCATTATTTCTTCCTTATAATTTATAGAAAAACCTCCAAGCTTTATCATATTCACCAGAAACATTTTTCAGGAATATTTAAAAGCTTTTAACTTTAAATTCTTTTCTTTCATTTAAAAACTTCTCAACATTTTTCAGTATTCTCTTGAGAAATTATAGTACAGGTACTATAAATTAGTTCTCCTCCATCTTTTTAATATATCTGCTGCTGAGTTTAAAATTTCTAGTTGTAATGAGGCTAGTTCTTCTACATTTTCTCTATTTTTTTGTATATAGAATTTCAGGTTTCTTTCTTATAACTCCATAACCACTACAAGGTACATCAACTAAGATTTTTATCAAATTTTCTACCCTTGTTTATTTACATTTCTAGCATCTAAAAACAGTAGCTTTTGACTATATCTATTCCTAGCTTTTTCATATTTTCTTCAATCAGTTTTTTTCTTATGTTGATGTATATCTATAGCTATGATTTCACCTTTGTTTTTCCATTTCCTCAGCAAGAACTGCAGTTTTTTTCCACCTGGTGCAGCACAGATATCTAAAACTAAGTCATTTGGCTTTACTCCTAGGGTTTTTTTAGCTGCTAAATATGATGAAGCATCTTGAGCTATTATTTTTTTCCTTCTTTAAATTCTTTTAGAATTTATTATCAAAGCCTGAATTAACATAATATACTGAATCAACTTTTTTTATAATTTGAATATCTTTTTCTTTTTAAAAAAATTCTTCAAATTCTTCTTCACTATATTTTAATTTATTTACTCTTACTGATAAATAAGGAATTTTTCTTTAAACTAATAATAGCTTGGTTTAAATTTTTCACTTCCATATTGTTTTTTCTAATATATCACAAAAAAATATTGTGGAATAGAGTACAAAATTTCATAGTTTTTTTCTCATCATGTAGTTTTTTTATTTCTAAATCTTTATTTCTCAAATAGTTTCTTAAAGTTCCATTTATAAATTTAGAAATAGCTATTCCATGCTTTTTTTAGCAATTTCAGTTGCTTCCCAAACAACACCTTTAGCATCACTTGACATAAAAGGTTAATTGGTAAATTGAAATTCTTAATAGATTTCTTATCCATTCTTTCTTTATTACTTTGGTATTTTTTTCTATCATATAGTCTAAGAAATTTTTTTATTTCTTAGAACACCATAGAATATTTCAGTAATAAAAGGCTTTTTTCTTTAGCTGTAAGATAGAATTCTTTAAAAAGCATCATTTAAAACAATATTTGAATAACTTCCTTTATCTACAAATGATATTAGCTTCATAGCTACATATTTTTACACTCATATTAACACCTTATTTTTTTCTTCATCAGGTTCTTCTTCTTGTCTAGGTATAGGTTTTTCCAAACATCCATTCAACATGTCTTCTCATACCCTGTTAAATCAAATTTTTTTCCCTTTTACTAAAAATAGTATTATCTTCAGGAACTGCAATGTATCCTTCTTCTAATGGTACAGAGTCATCTAAAGATATTTGTAACTTAATAGGTTTTTACTGTATCATCATTTGCGAAATTCAAAAAGGTTTGAATTCTGTTTTTAACAACTCTTATCAAGCTTTCATCTTCTAATATTGCTTGCTTTTTCAGCATCAGTAAATTCTCTTTGAGGTGGGATAATCAGCAAAGAATAATCTTCTAGTTTTTTTATGAATTTTAATTTTCTTTATCAACACCTAATTCAAAAAAATATCTATAGTGTATTTCCCTCTTTCACTAATTAAAATTCCACCTAAATTAATTACTTTTTCTTCCATAACCAAATTGATCTGGTAATACTCCAAAATCTCCCTTTTGATACTAAATCATCATTTGGTGCATTTATTCTCACTTGGAAACATTGTAGGTCCTTCCATTTCTGAGAAAGAAAGTATTATAGAAAGACTTTCTACTGGAAATGGAAAAAAATTGATTGTACTAAATTATCAAATATTCCTAAAGCATCTACTCCATTAGGAATATTTCTGCTAACATCTGCTCTTATAGCTGTTTCAACACTTCTTATTCTCATATTATTTTCTCCCTTTAATAAAAATTTTCTATTTATCTATAATATAGCATAATTTCCTATAAAAAAATAAATAAAATATTATTCATCAAGGTCAACCATAATCTTATACAAATCTGTTACAGATAATTTCTTTTTTTCTTCTTCTGAAAAGTCTCTAACAATTTCTCCTTGATGTAAAAAGTAACATTCTATTACCATAAGTTAAAAGCATCTTGAAGATTATGAGTTATCATAAGAGCTGTAAGATTTTTTTCCTTTACTTTCTCTTCTGATAAAAGCATAATTTTTCTTTTTGTGTCTTTGGATCAAGAGCTGCAGTATGCTCATCTAATAAAATTAGTTCAGGAGCTTTCATTGTTGCCATAAGCAAGGCTATAGCTTGTCTTTGTCCACCAGATAAAACTCCCATTTCAGTATTTAGTTTTTTTGCTCTAAACCCAAATTAAGATTTTTTTAATAAATTCTCAAATAAGGCTATGTTATCTTTTATTTTTTTACTAAATTTTTAATGTTCTTCTTTCTCCACGGTTAAGAGCTAATGCCATATTCTCAGCAACTGTCATACGAGGAGCTGTATTATCTAAAGGGTTTTGGAAAACACGACTTATATACTTAGCTCTTTCAAATTCCTTTGTTGATGAAATTTCTACATCATTAATCGATATACTACCACTATCTAAAGGAAAAAAACTCCAGATATTGCATTAAATAATGTTGATTTTTCCTGCTCCATTTCCACCAATTATTGTGATAAAATCTCCTTTATTAATAACAAGATTTATATTTTTTTAAAAGCATGATGTTCTCTGTTTGAATTTGGATTAAAAAAACTTTATTTATATTTTTTTAATTCTATGTATGGCATTATTTATCACCTTTTCCTAACTTTAAAAGAAAAACTTTTTTTAATTCAGGTACACTTAAAAAAATAGTGCTATTAAAAGAGCTGAAACCAATTTAAAGTCATTAGCTTGTATTACATTTTAATTTCAATACAAAAAAACTAAAAAGTAAACGATATATCATAGAACCAAATACTATACAAACAAGACGTGTTAAAAAGTTTACATCAGTAAAAATCACTTCTGCTATTATAATAGCAGCAAGAGCGACAACAATTACTCCTAATCCACTATTAACATCAGCATATCCATTGTTTTTGAGAAAGTATTGCTCCTGTTAAAGGCTATCAATGAATTTGAAAGCATAAGTCCAAGAGTAGTCATCTTTTTTTAGTAGATATTCCTAATGATGTTGCCATTTTTAGGATTATCTCCTGTTGCAATTAGAGCTTGTCCCTAACTCAGTATCAAAAAAATAAATGCATTGCTAAAATTACAATAGAAATCACTATTAAACCTAATAATATAATATCAAAAATAAGGTGATAAATTTAATTTTTGATAAACTATCAAAAAAATAGTTTCCTTATTAAGTAGACTTAAGTTAGGTCTTTTTCATTATACGAAGATTTACTGAAAGTAAAGCTGTCATTGTAAGAATACCTGCAAGTAAACTTGGAATTTTACAAACATTTGATAAAAGATAGCTGTTACTAAGCCTGCAAGAGAACCAACAAGCATTGCTATGATTGTTGCAGTTAAAGGTGAATAACCACTTTGTATAAGCATAACACAAACAGCTGCTCCTAAAGGATAAGAACCTTCTGTTGTCATATCTGCAATATTTAAGACACGAAAACTTATAAATAAACCTAACGATAGTAAACTCCACAACAGTCCTTGTGAAATTGCTGAAATAATTAAATCCATTTTTTCTTCTTCCTATCTTCATATAAAGATTTTTGAAAAAAATAAGCAGTTATATTCAGATTTCGGGATAAAAATTAAATAGATGAGCAAATCTCGGGTTTCTTTTTGCAAATAGTTGCAAATTTGCGAAATTTTTTACTTTAACTTTTTTTGCTTTTTTCTAATTTCTATTCTAATTCTTGTGCTTTTTGCTTCATTTAAGTATATAACTCCTTCATTAGCTAAAACAATAGGAGTGTCAGCTGGTTTTTTACCATTTATTACATCTACTATAACTTTTGCAGTTTCAACTCCAATTTGATATTGGTCAACTCCTAAACCTAAAACTCCACCATCAGCAACCATAGTGTCAGCTGAAGGAAAAACTCCTATTTTAAATTTATCTGTAACTTTTACAACTGTTGCCATAGCACTTGCTATAGTATTGTCAATAGGAACAAATATCGCTTCAACTTCACTTGCTAAACTTTCTGTAACTTGTTGAATATCATTAGAGTTTGCTATTGAAGCTAATTTAACTTCTAATCCTAATTCAGCTGCATATTTTTTAGCTTCTTCAATTTGTTTTATTGAGTTGTCTTCACTTGAAGTATATAATAGACCAATTTTTCTTTAAGTTAGGTATAATTTCCTTCATTAATTCAAGTTGTTGTTTTATAGGTGTTCTATCGCTTACTCCAGTGATATTATTTCCTGGTTTTTTTCTTCACTTGCAATAAGACCTGCTTCAACAGGATAAGTAATTCCTGCCATGATTATAGGAATATCCTTTGTTGCATTAGCAAGACTTAAAGTTGCAGGTGTTGTAATTCCTACTAAGATATCATTTTTTTCACTAACTAATTTTTCACTCATAAGAGCAAGATTACTTTGTTCTCCTTGAGCATTTTGTAAATCAATTCTAATATTCTTTCCATCTTCATAACCTTGTCTTGCAAGTTCTTCTACCATTCCTTTGTAAATGCTATCTAAAGCTGGGTGACTAAGTAATTGTAATACCCCAACATTTATAACCTTTTCTTCTGTAACTTGTGCCTTTTCTTGAGCAACTTGTTCTTGGCTATTATCTTTTTTTATTATTTAAAAAAATAATACCCCTAACACAATAATTAACAAAGCTCCAAAAAAATAAAACCGATTTTTTTCATAAATTTTTTTCCTCCTGTGTATAATAAAAAGCCACAGATAAAAATCTGTGGCCAAAAGTTAACTAATCCCACATATTAAGATTTTCTCTCTCTTATAAAATCAGCAAGAGAAATCAAAATCTTTCCTTTCTCTTCTCCAAACATATTATGTATAATCTTTTTTTGCTCTTTCAACAGTCTCGTTTAGAATTTTTTTACTTTCTTCCATACCTAAAAATACTAGGATAAGTCGCCTTATGTAAATCATCATCACTTCCAACAGGCTTACCTAAATCTTCGAAAGTTCCTTCAATATCTAATATATCATCTTTTTACTTGAAAAGCTAAACCAATGAGTTCAGCATATTCTTCTAATACAAGTCTCTTATCTTCAGAAACATCAGCTATAATACAAGCTATTTCAATAGGAAGTTTTATTAACTTTCCTGTCTTATGTTTATGAATATATTTTTAAAAGTCTCTAGATTAATTTTTTTATTTTTCACTTTCAATATCTATCATTTGTCCACCTATCATTCCATTTATTCCTGAATAAGCAGAAGTTTTTTTGAAATAATTTTTTTGTAATTTGCTCAAATGATAAAAATATTTAAATTTTTTTCTGACAACATATAGAAAGCATAAGTCAGTAGTGCATCTCCTATAAGAATAGCTTCAGCTTCTCCAAAAACTTTATGAGTTGTTAATTTACCTCTTCTATAATCATCATTGTCAAGAGCTGGTAAATCATCATGAACAAGAGAATAAGAATGTATCATTTCTATTCCTATGGCTGACTTTACCCCTTTTTGTATATCTTGATTTAATAATTCCAAAGTTGTAAAAAAAGTAAAAAAAGGCCTCAATCTTTTACCACCATTTAAAAGAGCATACTCCATTCCTTTTGCTATAGTTTCTGGGTATGAAAGTTCTTCTAACTCTTTTTTTAATTCAGTTTCAAAAAAATTAGTTTTTTTCTTTTTAAATAAACTTTGAAATCACTATTCATCTTAAATCTCCTCTGTCTCAATTTCTCCATTTTTTTCAATGACTTTAATTAATCTACCCTCAGCTTCATTTAACATCTTAGAAGCTGTTTTTATAAGTTTCATTGCATTTTCATATTCTTTTTATTGCATCATCTAGACTAAGTTCTCCACTTTCTAGTTTTTTTCAATAATTTCATCTAAATTTTTCTAAATTTTTCTTCAAAAAGTATTTTTTTGCCATTCTCTCTCCTTTCATATAATAAAAAAATATTTAAAAATTTATTTTTGTATAAAAATGTTAATATTTTTTTATTATATTTTCTTTCATCAGTTTTTTTCTAAAAGAAGCTATATTATCTTCTAAATCTTCAAACAAATGATGTTCACAGATTATTAAGCCATCATCTGCTAAAATATCTGCCTTATCTATAGCCTTTTAAAACTTTTGTAGTGATATTATCTTGATAAGGTGGATCCATGAATATTATATCAAATTTTTTTCCTTTTTTTCTTCCTAATATTTCTACTGCTCTTACAACATCATTTTTTTATAAGCTCTACATCTATCTGTAAAACCTAAGTTATCAATGTTTTTCAATAATATATTTTTAAAAGCTTCTCCATCTTTTTTTCTATCATAACAGCTCTTTTTAGCACCTCTACTCACAGCTTCAAGTGAGATACTTCCACTTCCACTGAATAAATCTAAGAAAACAGAATTTTTCTACATATGGAGCAATTATTGAAAAAAAGAGATTCTTTTTACACTTTCAAGAGTTGGTCTTGTATCAAAACCTTTTTCTTGTCTTTATTATTCTATTTTTTTAGCTTCACCTGCTATTATTCTCATATTACCCCCAATTAATAAATAAACATACTGTCACCAAAGCTAAAAAAAGTGATATTCTTCCTTAACTGCCAAATTATATATTTCAAGCATTTTTTTCTCTATCATATAATGCTGAAACAAGCATCAACAATGTTGATTTTGGAAGGTGAAAGTTTGTTATTAAAGCATCAACTATTTTAAATTGGTAACCAGGATATATAAAAATTCCTGTATCTTTTTTTTGAGCAATTAATTTTCCATTTTCATCAACTGAAGATTCTAATGCTCTTGTTGCAGTTGTACCAACTGAAATAATTCTTCTTCCTTGTGCCTTAGCTTCATTTATAGCCTTTGCAGCTTTTTCTGAAATTTCAAAGCTTTCTTCATGCATCTTATGTTCTAAAACATTTTCTGTTTGAACAGGTCTAAATGTTCCTAGACCAACTTCTAAGAAAATATCAACTATTTCTATACCCTTTTCTGAGATTTTTTTCAATAGTTCCTCTGTAAAATGTAATCCTGCAGTTGGAGCAGCAACAGATTCTCCTCTTTGAGCATAGACAGTTTGATACCTATCTTTATTTTCTAGTTTTCTTGTTATATATGGAGGTAAAGGCATAGAACCAAGTTTATCTAGAACTTCTTCAAAACTACCCTCATAATAAAACTTTAATATTCTATTGCCATCTTCTTTAATTTCTAATAATTCAGCTATAAGCTCTTTATTTTTCTCCTATATACAACTTTTTGTCCTAATTTTCAATTTTTTTAGCTGGTTTCAATAAACATTCCCAAGTGTCTATAGAAATTCTTTTTTTATTAAAAAGAATTTCTAAAAACTCCACCACTTTCTTTATATCCATATATTCTAGCTGGTATAACTTTAGTTGCATTTCTAACTAAAACATCACCTTTTTGTAAAGTAGTCAATTATATTATAGAAATGCTTTATGTTCAATTTCCCCTGTTTTTCCTATTTATCAACATAAGTTTTGCTGAATCTCTAGGTTCTCTAGGTTTTTTTGACCTATAAGCTCTTCAGGTAAAAAAATAATCATAATCACTAAGATAAGTCGACATCTTCCTCTTCCTCAATTTCTTCAAAAATTATCAGCTTTTTATTGCTTTTTTTAGCAAGCACTACTCTATCATTTCCACCATAGTCTTTTTACTACAGATAAAATAGCAAAATTATTATCCTCTAAAAATTTTTTTGAAACATCTTTTTGCTTGTTTATAACCAATTTCAAAAAGCTAGATAACCTGTATCTTTTAAATATGCTCCTGCTTTTTTTGAAATTTCTCTATAAAAATGTAGTCCATCTCCCAAGTCAGTAAGAGCATTTTTTTAGGCTCAAAGTTTTTTTACTTCAGGCATTAAAGTTTCATACTCTTCTTTTTGTTATATATGGTGGGTTTGAAACTATTAAATCATATTTAAAAATCTTCATCTAGTTTTTTTCAAATAAATCAGATTTCATAAAGTTTACATTTTTCTACTTTGTTTAATACTTTATTTTCATTTGCAAGTTTAATAGCATCTTCATTTATATCTACTCCTGTTACAGAGCTAGATTTTTAATTCATTTGCAATGGCAATAGATATTGCTCCACTTCCACTACCTATATCCAAAAATATTAGGTTCTTCTATTTCTCTCATAAGTTGTATACATTGTTCAACTAAGATTTCTGTATCTGGTCTAGGAATTAGAACATTCTCTCTAACTTTAAAAAGGAAGTCCATAAAATTCCCATTCCCCTAAAAATATATTGTAATGGTTTTCTATTCTTAGCTCTTAGCATCAACATTTCTCTAATTTTATTCTTTATCTTCTTCTTTAATTTCTCTTGACATACTATATTTTTAAAGTATTTCTACTTACTTTTTAAAAGCTTCTGAAAAAAATATATTCTGTATCTACTAAAAGCACTAGGAACTCCATTTTTTCTTAAGATATTCAACAGACTTTATTAAAAAAATATCTAAATTTTTCTGTCTTATAATCTTTCTTTTTCTCCCTTTATTTCATCAAAAGATTTTTTTCTTCCACCATTTGTTTTTAAAAAAATTGTTTTTATAGAAGTCTTTTTCTTCTTCTGTCAATTCTCTTTCATGGTGAATATAAAGAGCTATTCTATCAAGGTTTTAAAACATAAGATACTAATTTTTTTCTGATTCTAAACGGGGTTTTTGAAAAAGAGTATTTTTTTCAAATACTCTTCAACAAATTTTAATATTTTCTAGTAAATTCATTATTGCTCTGAAGCAGATAATAATTCTGCTTGGTGAAAAGTTATAAGTGCATCAATCATTTTCATCTATATCCCCGTCTAAAGAAATGCTTCTAATTGATGTACTGTTAATTTTTATTCTATGGTCAGTGATTCTTCCATCTGGGAAGTTATATGTTCTAATTTTTTTCTGCTCTATCTCCTGTACCAACTTGTAATCTTCTTTCTGATTCAACTTCACTTCTTTGTTTTTTTCTTGTTCCATTTCATAAAGTTTAGTAAGTAAGTGTTTCATTGCCTTTTTCTCTATTTTTTTAATTGAGATCTTTCATCTTGACATTGAACTACTATTCCTGTAGGTAAATGTGTTATTCTAACAGCTGAGTCAGTCATGTTTACGTGTTGACCTCCAGCTCCTCCAGATCTATAAGTATCTATTTTTTTAAATCCTTAGGATCAACTATTACTTCTTGTATATCTTCAACTTCTGGTAAAACAGCAACTGTTGCAGTTGATGTATGTATTCTTCCTGACGCTTCTGTTTTAGGAACTCTTTGTACTCTATGAACTCCTGATTCAAACTTTTAATCTTGAGTACGCACCTAAACCAATTATAGTGAAGGCTACTTCTTTTTAGTCCGTTTAGTTCTCCATCTTGTTTTTTTCTATGATTTCAATTTTCCATTTTCTTCTTTCAGCATATCTTGAATACATTCTAAATAAGTCTGCTGCAAATAGAGCTGCTTCATCTCCACCAGCTCCACCTCTTATTTCAACGATAACGTTTTTTTATCATCATTTTTTTATCTTTAGGTAATAATAGAATTTTTTTAATTCTTCTTCAAGACTTAGTAATTTTTTTCTTCCGCTTCTTTTTAATTCTTCATTAAGCATTTCTTTCATATCAGCATCTTTTTCAGTCTTAAAGCTTTCTTTTTATAAATTCAATATCATCTACATATTTTTTTGTATTCTTTATATTTTTCAACAATCTCCATTATTTCATTTATTGCCTTGTTGCATTCTATCATTTTTTTGAATCTGCTAAAACTTCTGGGCTAACTAGCATTTGATTTAGCTCTTCATACCTAGCAACAACTTCTTCCAACTTATCAAACATTCTTTTCTCCTCTTATTTTTATAAAGTTTATTTCACTTATACCCATTATTTCTTCTGTTACCATTTGTAAGGCTTGCATAAAACCTTCTGACAAATCTTTTTTTATTAAATTCATAATATACTGTAGTATCACTGAAAATATATTTTTTTAATTCTAAATCCTCTGAATAGTTCTTAGTCATATCTTGAACTGCTACTTGTAATAAATCACTTGTCGCAGCCTCTTTTTGTACTAATAGCATATTTTTCTGGGGCTATCACTATCTTTATCTACAGCATAAGCAGGAATTTTAACTAATTCTTCTGCTTTGACTTCAACTTTTCTAACCTCAATTTCTCCAATTTTATTTTTTTAGAAGTCATAGAAATCTTTATAATTAATAAAATTATAAGTATTCCTAATAAAATAGCAGTTGATTTAAAAAGTTACTTTCTTATTTTTACTCATTTCATCACCCTTGTCAAATATTCTTTAATTGATTTTGCAATTTCCTCTGCCATTTTTTGTTGAGAATCTCTATCAACCAAAATTGCTGCATCATAAGAATTACTAACAAAACCAAGCTCTATTAAAACCCCTGTTCCATTAAATCCTCTTAGAACAGCAAAGTTTGCACCATGAACTCCACCATTTTTTAATGCTAAACCACTTGAGATATTTTCAGCAATCTTTCTTGCTAATCTTATTGAATTTTCCTGATTCTTTTTATAGGCTAGTTCCCCAGAAATTTGAATTATCTTATCACTACTATCTCCATATTGCTCTCCTATAGTATTTTTCAAAATTAGCAATTCTTTCAGCATAAGGAGATGATTTTTTAGAGAAATAGAAAACTTCAACTCCATTTGCATTCTTACTTTCTGAAGCGTTTGCATGTATACTTACAAATAATTTTGCATTACTTTTTATTTGCCATCTTAGGGTCTTTGACTAAGTACAACAAAAACATCTGAATCTCTTGTCATAACTACATTAAAATCTTTTGAAAGTTCTTCCTTTAAGAATGTTCCAACTGAAAGAACTATTTTCTTTTCTACTACTGAACCTCTCATTGCACCAGGATCTTTTCCTCCATGTCCTGGGTCTATAACAATAAGATGTTTATTTTTTTAGTAGTTCTATGAAAATTTACATCTATTCTATTATTTGTTGCATCCATTACATAGCCAACTTTTTGGAGCTACTTGTAATGTTATTGAAACAGTATCTCTTGTTTTTATCTATAGCTACATCTTCAAATAGATTTGAATCTCTAATATCGTATTCTAAATTCTTTGTAAATTTTTTTCACAAGAATTTGAATCCAAATTTTGTATTTCTATATATATGAGCCTTGATTCTTCATCAGCACTAACTAAATATTCTCCCTCTCTAGCATTCAAACTAATTGAACATGTATTATTATGAAATCTTACATCTTTAACTTGAGCTGAAAAACTTAAGACTGATAAAAAGAAAAAAATAAAAAGGGTTGTAATTAATTTTTTTCATAAAAGTGACATCCTTATCTTTTTTTCTTGCTTTAGAGGGGAATAAAAAAACGACAAAATGTCGTTTTTTTATTATTGATTACTGTTGTTAATAACATTAGCAATAGCGGATTTTCTAAAAAGTTAATTTAACTCCCTTTATCCACTCTAAGTTCAACATAATCTTCTCCAACAAAAAGCTATTGTTCCTTTAATTCCACCTATAGTTATAACTTCTGTTCCTTCTTTTTAGAGAGTTAAGTAGATTTTTGTTGTTCTTTTTTTGTCTTTTTCTTATTAGGTCTAATAAGTAAAAAGTAAAATACCCCAATCCAAAGAACTATAAAAATCCCTGTACTTCCATACTTCGCAAAATATTTCTTGCATCTTTCCTCCTAACAAAAAAACTTTTTTTACAGCTTATATATTATACTCTAAAACTTTTAATTTTACAAGTTTTAGACAGTTGAAAAAAATATCTCTTGTGTTATAATTCTATTGTAAATTAAAAATCTTAAAGGAGGAGCTATGTCAACTTTATTAAATGTATTATTATTTTTATCAGCATTTATACTAATAGTTTTAGTTTTAATACAACCTGATAGAAGCCATGGTATGACAGCAAGTATGGGAATGGGTGCTTCTAATACAATTTTTTTGGTATCAATAAAGATGGAGGACCTTTAGCAAAAAGCAACTGAAGTTGTTGCAACTTTATTTATAGTTTGTTCTCTATTGCTATACTTAACTCGTTAATAATTTATATTAAAAGTGGGAACTCTAATGAGTTCCCATTTTTTTATTTTATATTATTTTTTTAATTAAAACTTCAATTCAAACACCCTAATTTATAAACAGGTTTTGTTTTTTTGAATCCATAAAGTTTTGCATATCTTTTTGTGTATCTTTATATTTGAAACTATCATATCCGATACCTGCTATAGCATTGATCTCAGTATTTCCACTTCTATATAAATTATACGAAGCAGTTAATGAAGCATCAAGAGATGATTTTTATACTATCATGTGGAATATGAGTCATTACATCAAATCTTAATCCAAAATCATCAGTGAATTGATAGTTAGCTTCTCCTCCGACTCTAACGCCACCAGCATTAAATCTTCTTTCATCGTTAGTTACACTGGTACTTCCTGATGATGAGAATTTATATGAAAATTGAAATACTGAAAATTCTACTTTTTGGAGTAAGAGTAAATTTTAGGATTTATATTAAAAATCATAAGAAAAAACCTAAATTATGAAAAAGCATATAAATGTTTACTTGATATTCTATCACCTTTTCTAAGTTGAATATCGTGTGTTTTTAAATCTTCATTTAGTGTGGCACTTCCTTTAAAAGATTTATACTTCATTCCATAGTAAACACCAAAACTTATCCCATTTTGCTCCTACAAATAATTCTGGATAGTTAATATTCTTTATATCCAATTCATCAAAAGTAGGTCTTCTATCACTAGTTGTATTAAATTGTCCTCCCTTTGGAATTTGAACAAATCCACTTATTCTACCAAAATTATGAGTATATCTTACCGTATAAGATTTTTGGTAATGATGGTTTTTGCTACGAAACTTGAAATAGATAAAAGCTAGCATAGATAATAGAACTAATTTTTTCTCATTTTTCCTCCTAAAATTATTTATTATAAGTATACTTATTCCTTTTTTTTTATCTTCTAAACCTTCTAAAAATTTTTTTCAATCTTTTTTTGCCTTTTATCAAGTTCATTTATTCTAATTTCTATAGAATTTAATACCCAAAATTGAAAATGCATTGATTTTTTTGCATTTGTTGTAACATCCAAATAATTTTTAAAACTGATTATTAATAGTAAAAAGTAAAAAGTGTTGTCATAGGTGAAAGTTGTTTTTAAGATTATTCCAGTTACAAAAATCACTAGAACTATTCCCATAAATAGTGTAGTTATAATTTTAGCTTGAGAGTTATTACTTCCTCCAATTTTTTTCCTATAACTTCTCTTAATTCTTCTTTTTTTCTTTTTAGAAACTCATTTAAATCTTCTTTTTAATTGATTTTTGCATAGACACCTACCTTTTTTTATTTTTTTGCTATAAGTGGCATTCTTCTCTTATATTCACTTCTATTCATTCTTCTAACAATATTTTTCAACTAGAGACTTATCGAAACCTTCATTTAAAATTTCTTCAACTGTTTTATTTTTCTTCTAGCATTCTGTATAAAAACTTGATCTGCTTCCTTATATGTAAGTCCCATTTCTTGTTCATCAGTTTGACCTTCCCATAAATCTGCACTAGGTTTCTTTTCTATTAATTCTTTAGGAATATTTAAATATCTTGAAAGTTCCCAAACATTAGTCTTATATAAATCTCCTATTGGATTAAAAAGCACAAAGCAACATCTCCAAATTGTGTACTATATCCTAAATAAATTTCAGTTTTATTAGATGTTCCTACTACTAGAGCGTTTTCTTTAGATGAATAATCGTATAAAATTGACATTCTTTCTCTTGCCATTTTATTTCCCATTCTTAAAGATGTAGGATCTTTTTCATTTTTGAAAATAAGCATCTATCATATCTGTTATTTCAATAACTTTAGAATCTATTCCTAAGTCTTCAACTACTAACTTAGCATGATTTAAACTATCAGGATTTGAACTCTTATATGGCATCATAATAGCAAGTACATTTTCTTTTCCTAAAGCATCTCTTAGTAAGTAAGCTGCAAGAGCTGAGTCAATTCCACCTGATAAACCTAAAACAGCCTTAGAAAATCCATTTCTTCTTAAAGTTTTTCTTTTTTAAAAAAATCAACTAATTCTTTATGAACTTCTTTCATATTTAAATCTAACTTATCCATCTTTACACCTCTTTTTATTTCATCTAATCCAAATTTACCTAACTTAGCCGCTCTATAATCTCTTAGAAGTGTATAAGCTGCTTGTAAAACATTAAGTTCTCCACCTTTGTTTAACATAGCCATTCTTAAAAGCAATCTTTGATAAAATATTTTTCCATAATTTCATCATCTCTGTCTTCTTCTAAAAGTTTATATCTATCTTTTTAAACTTGTCCATCTACCTTGTTTTAACATTTTTTTCTTATAAGAGAACAAGCAACATCTTCTATTGGTAGTATTTCATCTCTTATAGCACCTGATATTGCAAGATTAACTCCTACAGTTTCGCTTTCAAATTTTTGGCCACAGTATACCAGGAGTATCTAAAAGCTCTATACCTTCTTTTTATTCTTACCCATTGTTTTTCCTCTTGTAAAACCAGGTTTATTCCCAACACCAGCACTATTTTTTTACCAACTATTCTGTTTATTAGCCTAGATTTTTCCTACATTAGGTATTCCTAAAACTATTATTCTTGTACTAACTTTTTTTAAGTCCTTTTTTTAATAACTTTTTCTTTTCTTTCTTTAGAAACAAACTCAATAGCCTCATAAAAGCTTTTTTTAGATTATATCCTGTCTCAGCACTCATTTCAACTACTTCATCAGCAAAAATCTTGTTCTTTAAAAATACTTTTTCCATACTTCTAATTCTTTCTTTTCAAGTAAATCAGACTTATTTAAAACTATTATTCTTTTTTTATTTTTTTACTAAGACTTGCTATATTAGGATTCTTACTTGATAAAGGTATTCTTGCATCAACAATTTCCAAAAACTACATCAATAAGTTTTTAAATTTTCTTCTATTAAATCCTTAGTTTTTTTCATATGTCCTGGATACCAGTTAATCTGTGTCATCGACATATTTATTTCCTCCCTTTTGTTGCCCTTCAACAAGTAATACTATCTCTCCCTTTATAGGATTTTTTTCTAGCTTTTCTATAAGCTCAGTAGTACTTCCTCTTAAAACTTCTTCATAAATTTTTTTGTTATTTCTCTTACAATAACAACTTCTCTTTTTCCCATAAAAGTCCCTATGTCTCTTAAAGTTTTTTCTATTCTAAAAAGGAGACTCGTAGATGACTATAGTTCTTTCTTTTTCTTCAGCTAATTGTTTTAGAAGAGTTTGTCTACCTTTTTTTCTTAGGTAGAAAACCTTCAAAACAAAAAGCGTCTCATACTTATACCTGCAATAGAGGCTGATGCAGTCAGTGCACTAGCACCAGGAATAGCTACAACCTTTATATTATTTTTTTATGAGCTTCATCAACCACTTCATAACCTGGATCAGATATACAAGGAGTTCCTGCATCAGTGACTAAAAGCAATATTTTTTTCTTCTTTTTAAAAGATTTATTATATTAGCTACCTGATGTTGTTTAGTATGCTCATCGTATCTGTAGACCGTATTTTTTTATCTCATAGTGATCTAATAATTTTTCTTGTTACTCTTGTGTCTTCTGCAAAAAAATATAGTCAACTTCTTTTTAAAGTTCTTATAGCTCTAAAAGTCATATCTTCTAAATTTCCTATTGGCGTTGCAACTATATATAGCATATTCTCTCCTCTATTTCTTAGGTGAAGGTGTATTCTTTTGTGTTGGTGTATTTAAGAATTTAATTGCTGCTTCTAGTTGTATATCTTTGTGTGTATCTACTTCTTTAGCAGCTTTTTCACCTTTAACTTCTTTTTATAATTTCTTTTTTTATTTTTCTTTTTGTTGATTTTTCATCTATATTAGTTATAGTTCCGTCTGAGATTAGGTAATAATCTTTATCTTCTACTTTCTTATCAGGTTCTATTCCAGTTCCATCTATAGAAATTCCATTTTGGAGTATAGTATTTAGCAATAGTTATTTTTATTCCATCTCCATCAGGTAAAGGAAGTAAAGTTTGTACACTACCTTTTCCGAAAGTCTTTTCTCCCATAAGTGTTGCTCTCTTATAGTCTTTTAATGCTCCTGAAACAATTTCTGAAGCTGAAGCACTACCACCATTTATTAAAAACAACCATAGGGAAGTTTCCAAAATATTTACCTTCTCTCGAGTAAACAGTTTCTTCACCTTTCTTTTGTCTTGTACTTACAATTTTACCTTTTTCTATAAACATTGAAGCAATTTTTATTGATTGTCCTAATTCTCCACCTGGGTTACTTCTTAAGTCTAAAATTAAAGCTTTCATACCTTTTGCTTGTAATCCTTCTAATGCTTTTTTCATATCAGGATAAACATTGTCTCCAAATTGAGTAAGTCTTAAGTAACCAATTCCTCCTTCAAGCATTTTTACTCTTTACATATTTTTAATTCTATAGTTTCTCTTTTTTAATTCAAAAAAACTTTTTGTTAGCTTATTAGCTTCTCTATAAACTTTTACTTTAACACTAGTGTTAGCTTTACCTTTTAATCTTTTTTTGAAGCTTCTTCACTAGTTAAATTATATGTTGATTCTCCATCTATTTCAACTATTTGATCTTTTTGGTTTTATTCCAGCTTTATATGCAGGTCCATCTTCTATAGGAGAAACTACTGTCAATGGTTCTCCTACTTTCTTTTGAATAACCATTCCTACACCAACATATTTTACCTTTTAATATCTTCTTGGAAACTTCTTAATTCTTCTCTTGTAAAATATACAGAATGTGGATCATCTAATGATTCCATCATTCCTTTTTAAAAGCTCCTTGCATCAAAGATTTTTTTAGTTACTTTTGTACTTTTTTTGTGCATCTTGTGGAGTCTTTTTATTTTTTTCTTCTTTATTTTTTTATGAGCATTAGCATTTTTCAACATAACTATCTTGAATAACATCCATAATATCTGATATTTCTTTTAATTCTCTCATATTAGATAAAAAAATCCTGTTCTGTCATCATCTGAAAAAGACAAACCTGAAATTGCTATCATTAAAACCATAGCAGCCTTTCTTAAACTTACTTTCACTTATTTTTTTCCTCCCTAATGTTGTTATTAATCATATTTTTCTATTTCTTTATCTGAAAAAAATTATTCTTTTTTTAGAAAATTTAGCTAAATATTCTGTATTTCCTTTAGTTCCCTTTATAGGAGAAATAGTTAAGTTTTTCTAAAAAAATAAATCATATTTTTTTGCATTTTCAATTACATCTATAATTACTTTTTTTATGAATTTCTAAATCTTTAACTATTCCCTTATCTATATATTCTTTTTCAGCTTCAAACTGTGGCTTTATTAAAAAGACAGCATAGCTATTTTTCAGATAAAAAAATTCTTTTTATTTTTATATAGAACTTTTTATTGAAATAAATGAAATATCCATTACTATAATGTCTATTTCATCTTTAATTTCACTTTTTTTCTAAATCATTAATATGTTTATTTTTCAATACTCACTACTTGATTATGATTTCTCAATTTCCAATCAAGTTGATTTGTTCCTACATCTACAGCATAAACTAGTTTTTGCTCCATTTTTGTAAGGAACAATCTGTAAAAGCCTCCTGTTGAAGCTCCAATATCTAAAAACTATCTTATCTTTAAAAATTTAAGTCAAAAAAACATCTATTGCTTTCTTTTAATTTCAATCCTCCTCTACTTACATAGGGGATATTTTTTTCTTTTATTCTAACTGTTTTTTTATTTTATCTAAAGATATTATAATTCCAGGTTTATCCACTTTTTTGTTCATTTATTATAACATTACCTGCCATAATCTGCTTTTTAGCTACTTCTAAATCTTCAAAATATTCATTTTCACATAGATATTCATCTATTCTCATTTTCTTTTTAAAAATTTTTGTCATCTATCATATACTCCATTAAGGGATTTTTCATAAATAAGTTATAGAAACCATTTTTTTATCCACATACTTTCTTTTAGTTTTTTTAGTTTCTTCTGATCTTAACACAAAAAAACTTGTCTCCTATTGGAACTCTCCCTTTTTCTTTGTAGACATCTAACAGTTCACTGAAAAGTCCTTAAATTTCAATTCTTTTTTTGCTCTCTTTATTCTGTCCTTTATAACTGCAGCTGAGCAATTTCAATTTCTTTTCGATATCACTGAGTCCAAGACCTTTTGCTGAATATTTTTAAAATATCATTTGCTTGAATAGGATTTATTCTATGATATTTTTGCTGACTCCATATCTGCCATATAGACTAGATTAGCTTCTTCTGTCTCAGGTTGTACTTTACCCCATTTACCATGGTGTGATTCCACTATATGTGCAATATTTTTGTTTAACACTGTCAGTTAATTTATAACCTGATTCTTTTCTCTATTAATTCTAGTACAGAGTAAACTTCAGCTTTGATATACTCAGGATTTTTTTATCATCATTTGAGAATGCGAAAAATTTTTCTTCATTCCTCCTCAAACTAGACTTACTTATATCATGTATTATTATTCCTACAGTTATAGCAAAGAAATCTATTTTTTTGTGAAGCAAATTCATAATCTACATATTTTTTTCTTTTATTTTTATTTATAGAAATATTTAATACATCATAAGTATGAGTTGATACTTTTACTCCCTGGTCATCACACAATTCAAGGTCTTTGACATCTTGAAAATTTAAAAGACAATCAATAAACTTTTTTTAGATTTATTATTTTTTTCTCCCATAAACAAATTCCTCTATTCTTTCTATTAAACTTTCTCCCTTTAATCTTTCTTCTGCTAATAATTCATCTCTTTTTCCATGCGGAATTATAGCTGAATCTAAAAGCTATTCTATGAATTAATTTATTTATTCCATTGTCATTTAAGAATTCAAGAATAGATGTTGCAAAAAGAATTTTTTTACATAATTTTCTTCCAAAACAAAAAAATGTTATCGTATTCCTTTATATAGTTTAATAGATAATTTTTCATCAAGAGGTTTTAACAGAGGCTGCACTTACAATAGTTGCATCTATGCCTCTATTTTTTTAATTCTTCATGTATTTCTAATATTATTTTTTTAGCATAGTTCCTGTTGCTATAAATAAATTTTTACTTCCTTTTTTTATTTCTTTCCATCTTCCAATTTCTAGTGGTTTATCATCTTCAATATTAAATACTGAATCTCTTGGTATTCTTATAACTAAAGGTCCAGAATTAAAATCTTTAGATAGTTCCAAAGCTTCCTCTAATTCTTTTTGCTGTAGTTGGGCAAAGAACAGTAAAATTCTGTATAGTTAAGAAAAATGATAAATCATATATTCCATTGTGAGTTTTTCCATCTTCTCCAACTATTCCACTTCTATCTATAACAAATCTCACAGGAAGATTCTGTATAGATATGTCATGGATAAGCTGACTTATAGCTCTTTGAATAAAAGTTGAATAGATACAAACATATGGTTTTTTTCTGTGACCTTGCTAGTCCTGCCGAAAAAAAGTAACTGCAAAACCTTCAGCTATTCCTGTATCTATACATCTATCAGGAAATTCTTTTAAAAACTTATCAAGTCCTGTCCCTTTTTATCATAGCAGCTGATAGAGTATATATTTCTTTTATCTTCTCTAGCCAAATTTACTATTTTATTACCAAATATCTCTGAGTATGAAACAGAATTTTTATATGTATTTCCAGTTTCAATATTAAAAGGTGCTATACCATGGAATTTTTTTCTTTATTTTTCTTCAGCGAAAACAATAACCTTTTTCCCTTTTCTGTTTTAACTAATAAAAATTATAGGGCCTTTTTAAATCCTTTTACTTTTTCTTAACATAGGTAAAAGTTTTTTTCTATATTATTTCCTTCAGAAACACTGAAAAATCTAAATCCTAAGCTTTCTAAGGCATAGAAAGGAGTTACATAGCCTTTCAAAGATCTTTCCATTCTTTCTAAAGTATTTTTTTAATCTGTTAGCTTTTTATTCTATTTATAAAACTCTTTACATCTTCTCTAAAAATTTTGATACTTTCCACTAGATATTACTTTCTTCAAAAATTTTGAGATAAATCCTACATTTTCACCTATAGACATATCATTATCATTTACAATGACTACGATGTTATCTAGTTTTTTATAGCCTATATAGTTCAGTGCCTCTAAAGAATGTCCATTTGAAATAGAAGCATCTCCTACAATAATTACAACTTTTTTATCAGGATTTGCAGTAGCAAAACCAACTCCTGCTGCTAGAGCTGTTCCTGCATGTCCTGATATAAAATGGTCATATGTACTTTCACTTGGATCTAAGAAAGGTGATAAACCTCCTCTTGTTCTTATAGTATGGAATTTATCTTCTCTGTCAGTCAAGATTTTATAAACATAGGCCTGATGACCTACATCAAAAAGTACTATATCTTCTTTAAAATTAAAAAAACTTCATTTAGGCAAACTGTAAGCTCTACAACTCCTAAATTTGGACCTAAATGTCCTCCATTTTTACTTACAACTTCTATTAATTGCTTTCTAATCTCTTTTACATTTTTTTCTGTAAGTTCCATACTCATAGTATCTCCAAACTTAAATATTTTTTTCCATTCCAATGATATTGTCGGATGTTCCTTATTTTCTTTTAAATATTATTATAGTTCTGCCTATCATTCCTACAACTTCAAAGTCTTTATTATCCATTAATTTAGAATAAATTACAGTTTTTTTCTTCTTCACAGTTTTTGTAAAATTTTTAACCTTTATGAGTTCTCTTGATTCTATAGCATCAAGAATACTTTGAATAATATTTTGATTTAAACCATCTTTTTCCAATTCTAACAATAGCTTCTAAATTATGTGCTTTTTTTCTTTAAAAAAAGCTCTTTTTTTACTGTTCATTTCCTCTCCTAACTTTCAATTTCTAATAACATAGGAACAATGATTGGATTTCTCTTTAGTTTTTTTCATAGAAAAAAATCTTGAAAGTAAATCTCTTACATCTCCTTTTTAAATCTTGCCAATCTCTTCCTAAATAAGTTTCTTCTTTTCTTATTTTCTTCAATAATAAGTCTTGTGCTTCTTTCATAGTATCTTCTGAATCTTTGTAGTAAACAAAACCTTTTTGTAGACATTTCAGGTCCTGAAAGAATCTTTTCCTGTTTGTTTTATCTATTGAATAAGCAACTATAACTATTCCATCTTCAGATAATTGTTGTCTATCTTTAATAACTTTACTTCCAATATCTCCTACACCTAAACCATCTACTAAAATTTCTCCAGAATTTACTTTTTCCATTTATTTTTGCATATTCTTTTGTTACTTCTACCTTGTCACCATTTTGAGTGATAAGTATTTTTATCCTTAGGTACTCCTGTTTCTATAGCGGATTTCATATGTGCTTTAAGCATTCTATATTCACCATGAACTGGCATAAAGTTCTTTTGGGTTTATTAAATTTAACATCAATTTTTTTGTTCTTCTTTACTTCCATGTCCTGAAACATGGATTCCTGCTAACTTTTTAAAAACTAAATCTACATCATATCTTAATATGTTATTAATATTAGTTGAAACTGCCTTTTTCATTCCCTGGTATTGGAGTAGATGAAATTATAACTGTATCTCCCTCTCTTAACATTATATGCTTGTGCATATTTTTTTAGCTATTCTTGAAAGTGCTGCCAAAGGTTCTACCTTGAGTACCTGTACATAAAATAACAACCTCATCATCTTGAAATTGCTCTACATGCTGATATAGGTATAAGTAAATTTTTAGGTATATTTAATCTCCCTACACTTGGTGCTATTTCAAATACTTTTTAACAAGCTTCTTCCATCAATAGCAATTTTCCTTCCAAAATATGCTGCATTATCTATTATTTGTTGTATTCTATGAACATGTGAAGCAAATACTGCAACAACTATTCTTCCAGTAGCTTTTTGAAATTCTTGTCTAAAAGCATCTCCTACACTTCTTTCAGAAGGTGTGAAAACCTTCTACTTCAGAGTTTGTTGAGTCTGAAAGCATCAAGTCAACTCCTTCTTCTCCTAACTCAGATAGTCTTACAAAAATCTACTTTTTCATTATCAACAGGAGTTAAATCTATTTTAAAATCTCCTGTAATAAATACATGACCTGCTGGTGTTTTTTTATAGATAGAGAATATGAATCGGCTATTGAGTGTGTAACTTTTACAAATTCAACTGTAAAAATACTTTTCCTACACTTATTTTACTTCTTGATCCTACTTCAATCATCTTTGGTAAATCTTTTCTTTACTCCAAAATTTTTCAAATTTAGATTTTTATTAGAGCATTTGTTAGTTTTTCCGCCATAGATAACTGTATCTTTTTCTATTTTTTTCATATAGATAAGGTATCCCACCTATGTGGTCTTCATGTCCATGCGTTACGAATAAACCTTTAATTTTAGATTTATTATTTTTCTAAAAATGAGTAATCAGGTATAACTAAATCAATACCTGGTAAATTTTCATCTGGGAAATATTGCTCCAGCATCAATTATTATTATTTCATCCTTATATTGAACTATTGTACAATTTTTTTCCCAACTTCTTCTAATCCCCCTAGAGGTATTACATACATTTTTTTCTAAATCATTCTTTTGATTTTTTTACTTTTTCTTAACTTTTTGTTTCGACTACTTGAGTTATTTCAGTTACTTTAACTGTTTTTAACTTCTTTCTTTTTCTTAGGCTTTTTCATTTCTTGTTTTCATCTTTAGCCTTTGTTTTTGCTTTTTTAAACTTAAAACATCATCTTTAATACTTTTTAAGCCTTTCTTTAATACTAGTTTTTCTTCTCCTTCACTTGTACTACTTGTTGTTTCGATTTCTCTTTCTTCATTTACTATTTCTTCTCCTCTTCCTTGTTCAGAACTATTATTATTTACATTCCTTTGAGTAGTAGAAGTATTAGTTTGCTTTAGTTTCTGTTTGTGGAGTCTTTTTAACAACTTCTATACCTTTTTTTCTATTTCTAGGTATTTATCTAAAAAAATCTTTTAGCCATTCCTCCGGCCATTACTCCTCCTCCACCTGCTCCTTCTAATAGACAGACAAAAAAACAATTTCAGGCTCTGTATCAGCTGGAAAAATAACCCAGCAACCCAAGCATGTGTCAATTTAGAATGTGGATTTTTGTGCTGAACCACTTTTTGCTGCAACTTTTACATAAGGATTTTTCATTATTTTTTTGTTGTACCATTATTTTTGATCGACTGTTGCAATCAGAGCATCATTTATAGTTTCATAGAAATGAAGTTGGATAATCAGTTAAAACTGTTTTTTTGTGTAACAACTGTTTCAGTTTTTTTCCTGTCTGTACATCTTCTATTCTTGAAACTACATGTGGTTCGTATGCCCAACCTTTATTAGCTAGGAAAGTATAAGCCTTTGCTAATTGAATTGGTGTTACAAGTGTGAAACCTTGTCCTATTGAAAGAAGTATAGTGTCTCCTCTAAACCAAACTGTTTTTAGTTCTTTTCTTTTTTTCCAATCCGGATCTGGGATAATTCCAGTTTTTTTCACCTGGAATATCTATACCAGACTTTTTGTCCCTAAACTAAAAATCTCTAGCAACTTTTTACTATTGGAGCATATCCTATTTGATCAGAAAACTTATAATAATAAGTATTTGCTAGACTCAACAAGAGATTTTTTTCATATCAGTTGGTCCATGACCTCCTCTTTTCCAAGCTCTCCATTTCCAATTTCCTATTTGATAATATCCATTATAATCATTATAGATTAATTTAGGGATCTATACCACTTTTTTTAAAAAAACGCCATAGCAGATATCATTTTAAATGTAGAACCTGGAGGGTATTCCCCAGCAATTGTCTTGTTAGTTAAGATTTTTTTCTAGGGTCATTTGAAATTTCTGTTCCATTCTTCAGGAGAAATTTGTGAACTAAAAAGTATTTAATGAATATGTTGGATAACTTACTATAGTTATAATTTCTCCAGTCTTAGGATTTAATGCCACAAAAGACCCACTTCTACCATCTTTTTTTCAAATTCTTCTTCCATGTATTGTTGTAATTCCATATTTATACCCATATATAAATTCTTACCAACAATTGGACTCTTTACTTTTTTTCTACTTCTCTTTCAATTTTATTTAAAGCATTTACCTCTATATATTTAAATCCATTTCTTCCTCTTAAAAGGTCATCATAGGTTTTTTTCTATTCCTAATTTACCTATCATATCTCTTGGAGTATATCCAGCTTCTTTTTAAGTTTTCATACTCTTTTTCTGAGATTTTTTTACATAACCTATTGTATGAGAGGCTACTTTATCATACAAATATTTTTCTTTTTGAATACACTTGTACTTCTAAGTAAGGATAGTTATTTATTATTTCCATTAATTTGTGTGCTTTTTTTCTTCTTCTAAATCTTCAAATAAAACATTATCTTTTTGTATAAGGAAAAATTTCTCCATATTTAATTCTTTTTCTTACTACCTCTTCTGTTTTTATCTGTAAGCTTTTGCTATTTCTCTTATGTATTCTTCTTTCTCTTCTCTTCCTAAAGAATATATAAGTCTGTAACCTGTTCCATTTGTTACAACTAATTTACCCTTTGAATCTAATATCTTTCCCTCTAGGTGAATCTATTTTTATTAATTTATACTGATTTCTTTCGGCTAAATAAGAAAAATTCATTCCCTTGTAAAACTTGAAGGTATAAAGAGTCTTAAAAAAAGCACAAAAACATAGGAAAACTATAACTTTGAACCATATTTCCCTAGTATTTTTTTCTTATCCCCCAATATTACATCATTATCTCTATATTTATTAAGTTTCATCTACTTTCCTTTTGTTCTTTCTACTGCTATAAAATATAATTAAAAATGAAAAAAACTTATTATATTAATCACTAAATACACTATATCAAGTTCATTGCTAACAATACTTTTTTAAAAACTACTAACATATAAAATCCTACATCTAAAAGGGACTAAATATAAAATACTTTTTCTTATTGTACTCTACATAATGAAAAAGAAAAAAATTCACTATGCTAAATAAAAACTAAAATTAAAAAAATTATATGAATATTTATCTGTTTGTAAAGAATATAAAATCCAAGCTAAAAAAATATAAAAAAATGCACTTCTTCTTTTCCCTACCACAAAGGATACGAATGGAAGAATCACTCCCATTAAAAATCCATTTAATGGGAGACTATTCTACTAAAAGATAAGAATTAACGATATCACTATAACCATTTTACATCTTCTACTTTATAGTTACGCCAATTTTATTAACTAAATCATTATTTTTCAATCATGTCTGTAATTCCTAATTCTTTTTGCTACTCTTAGAGCTACAAAATAATCTTCTTTATTGTATTCTATTACTGATTGTTCTGTTCCTTCTTTTGCGACCGAAGTACTTACATTAGTATAACCTATTTTTTTCACTTTATCTGTAGCATCTTTTTAAAACCGAATCAGTTCCATAAATATCTATTTTAAAGTTAATATCTTTTTCACTTCCAATTATTACAACTATATTAGCTAAAGTTGGTATTGACGATTTAGTTTTTTTATTTTTAAAATATTTTTTCAGGTAATTTTTTTCTAATATTTCAGCTGCTTTTTTTCCTTAGATATATCGTTTAAAATAACATAACTTTGATCTTGAGTAGTTTCATAGTTAGCGGCATTGTATTTCATACCTAAACTTGTTTTTTTATAAGTTCTCCTGTCTTTTCTTGCATATCCACCTACTCCATTTGCATTTAATACATCAACTAAAAATATTTTCATTTTGTTCATCAACAGAATTTTTTTCGTGGTATAATTCTTTAAACATAGCATATACACTCGATGTTAGTATAAATCTTTTTATCACCTATATTAGTTTCAGGGATATTTCTTTGATTTTCTACATCTAACTTTATTTCTCCACTTTTTAATAACTATGTATCTCGTAAGTTTTTTCAGGAACAATAGAATTTATTTTTTTCCAATACTTGTTCATAATTTCTAGTGCTAACCAAATCTTCAACTGTTTCTTCACTATCAATATAAAGTTCATAAGGAATCTTTATTGCTAATCTATCTTCATATATAGCAAATAAATTTTTGTTTGCCTATAATCAAGACTTTTTTCATCTTTTTGATAATTTTATATTGTTTCCTCTAAAATTAAAAAAATAAAAAGAACTGATAAAAATCACAATTAATAGCATTACAATTTCAGTGGCACGTCCTTTTTTTCTTCCCTTTCTTAGCTCCCATAAAAATTTCTCCTTTTCACCAATTAAAAATATCATTTTCTATCGATTTTTATTTTTTTATATTTATTAATTCATTTATAAGATTTTTTTCTTCTGATTTAAATTTAACTCTCAAATAATTTTTGAGAATACCCGAAATACTCACCTTCCTTTTCTTCTTCAACTAAAACTTCTAAAACTTCTCCCTAAATACTTTTCTCTACTCTCTAATATCATTTCTTGTTTCAATTGATCTAGACTATCAGCTCTTTTGCTTTTTTTAGTTTTTAGCATCTACCTTACTGTCCATATTACTCGCAATAGTCCCTTCTCTATCGGAATATTGGAAAAATATGTAAGCCTGAGAATTCAATCTCCTTTATGACATTACGAGTATTTTTGGAACATAGAGTCATCTTCTTTAGGAAAACCTACTATTACATCTGCTGTAAATTCCATATTTTTTTCACTTTAGATTTTTAACTTTAATAGACTTTCTCTTATAAGAGAACTTCCATAATTTCTTCTCATATTCTTTAAAACTGTGTCATCACAAGACTGTAAAGATATGTGAAGATGCGGCATCAAGTTTTTTTATTCTTAAATAAGTCTATAAATTTATCACTTATTTTTATCAGGATAAACTGAACCTATTCTAACTCTTTTTAAATCTTTTTATTTTTTTAATATATCTTCAAGTAAAGACTCAAAGCTATGTTTTTCTTCAAAATCTTCTCCATAGGCACTTAGATCTATACCTATTAATATTACTTCTTTAAAACCATCTTCTACTAATTTTTTTCTATTTCTTTTAAAAATATTTTCTTTCTTTCTTGATCTACTTTTTACCTCTGGCAAAAAGGTATCTTACAATATGAGCAAAAATGATTACAACCATCTTGTATTTTTTTACATAGGCTCTTGTCATTTCTCTAAGAGTAGCAAACTCATATTCTTGGTACTCTTTTTTTCTTGGAAAGATATTTCCGTTTTTTTCTCTTTCAAAACTTATATCTTCGATAGCTCCAACAAAATTCACTATATTACTTTTTATTCTTATTATCTATAACAAAATCTACATCTTCTATTTCTAATATTTCTCTACTGTTTGTTTGTGCATAACAACCTGTAACTATAACCTTTGCTTCAGGATTTATTTTCTTTTGCTCTCCTTAACATATTTCTAGTTTTTTTCTGTCTGCTATACTTGTAACAGTACATGAATTTATAATATATATATCAGATTTATCTTCAAAAGGAACTTCCTCATATCCTCTCTTAATAAGCTGATTTTTTTATACTTTCTGTTTCATATTGATTAACCTTGCAACCTAAGGTATGAAAAAGCAACTTTTTTTAGAAAAAAACTCATTTATTATTACTCCTCCTGTAACTATTGCTGCTGTTTCTGCCCTTAATATCCTTTTTCCCCAAACTTATAATTTTTAGCTCCTTGACTTTTCAAAAAAATCAATCTCTTCTTTTTCAAAGCCACCTTCAGCTCCTATGATATATAAAATCTTTGAAGGCTTAACTTTTTAAATTTCTTTAAAAATATCTTTTTAAAAAAATATTTCTTCTTCATTCTCATAAGGAACTAACACTAAATCATAGTCTTTTTAAATTTAACTTGTCAATTTTTATTTCATCAACCACAGTAGGAACAACTCCTTGGCATTGTTTTTAATGCTTCTTTTGCTATTGTATCCCATCTGTCTTTTTTTCTTATCTAATTTGACTACACATCTTTTGACTGCAATTGGAATGATTTTTGTTTATTCCTAATTCAGTTAATTTTTTTGTATAGTCAGATCCATCTTATCTCCTTTAAGTATAGAAATACCCGCATCTAACTCTATATCTAAAGAAAATTTATCTGCTTTTTTTCTATTATTTTTTTAGTTTAATTTCTTTATCATTAATTTCTTCAATTTCACAAAGATATTCATTAGAACCATCAACAGCCCTAACTATATCTCCTTTTTCTTTTCTAAAAACATTTTTTTAATATGATTTATATCATTTGCATCTATCACTAAAAATATATTCATCATAAACTTCTGTAACAAGAACACTTAACAATTTTTTCTCCTATATTTTTTTACCATTTTTTAATAAAAATCTTCTAAAGATGTTTCAGATAAAAATTTTTTTGTCATAGCATTATCAAGTCTACTCCAAATACAAGTTTCCCCACAGGCTTCTTCATTGCAATTATGTGCTTTTCCTTCAGCGTTTTTCATTACAATCTATAACTCTTTTCTTCATCATCTAAAAATTTTTATATATAGTATACAAATTTATTTGATTAGGTTTTTAATGTCAATTTATAACCACCTGTAGGTCCTCTTTTTCCTTCAATTATATTTTCATTTTTTTAATTTAAAAAGAATTTGTTCAAGATATTGAATTGATATATCTTGATCCTCAGAAATTTCTTTTTATTCTAACTAATTTTTTTATCACTCGAATTTTTCAGCTATATATGCTAATGCTTTTTAATCCATATCTAACCTTCGTGTTTATCTTCATTTTTTTACCTCATCTTTCTTAAAATGTTGGTAGGCCTTAGGAGTTACTACTCTACCTCTATTAGTTCTTTTTAAAAATCCAATTTTTACTAAATAAGGTTCATAAACTTCTTCTAAGGTTCTTCTATCTTCTCCTAATAAAAGAGATAAAGTCTCTATACCAACTGGCCCTCCATCATAATTTTCAATTATGGAGTTAATAATATTTCTGTCTAATTCATCTAAGCCACTGCTATCAACACCTAGCATATCTAAGGCATTCTTAGCACTTACCACATCTATTGTTCCATTTCCTTTAATTTCACAATAATCTCTAACTCTTTTTAAAAGTCTATTAGCTATTCTTGGTGTTCCTCTACTTCTCTTTGAAATTTCTATGGCGCCTTCTTCGCTAATTTTTACTCCTAAAATTTTTTTGCTCCTCTTATAATAATAGCCCTTTATCTCATCTATATTATAATATTCCATCTTATGACTAACACCAAATCTGTCTCTAAGTGGAGCACTTAAAAGACCTGCTCTTGTTGTAGCACCTATCAGTGTGAAAGGTGGTAACTCTATTCTTATTGACTTTGCAGATGGACCTTTTCCTATAATTATATCAAGTTCTCCATCTTCCATAGCAGGATATAAAATTTCTTCTACAGTGTTATTTAATCTATGAATTTCATCTATAAATAAGATATCATTTTCTTCTAAAGATGTCAAAAATGCTGCTAAATCTCCTGCTTTTTTTCTAATATAGGCCCTGATGTTATTTTTTTAAGTTTGCCTGCATTTCGTTAGCAATAACTCCAGCTAAAGTTGTTTTACCTAAACCTGGAGGACCATAAAGCAAAAAATATGGTCAACTGTCATATTTCTTTTTTTGAGCAGCTTTTATTGAAATGTTCATTTTTCTTTTTAAGTTTTTCTTGTCCTATATATTCATCAAAAACTTTTTTGGCCTCAATGATTTTTTTGAATTTCAATCTCATTAGGCATTTCAAGTTCACTTATAATTCTATCCACAATCCACCTCTTACTTTACAAATAAAGTAATAAAATATTGTACTAATCCTATAAAAAGCACCTAATATAGCTCCTATAACTTCAATATGTTTTTAATTCTTTTTTGCTAAACCATTTATAATTTCTTCTAACTTATCCAGAGAAAAATTAGAAATTTTATCTGTAATTATTGTAGAAAAAAATCTATATTTTTCTTCAGCATAATTTGAAAATATTTCAAATATTTTTTTCTTGATTTTCCATCACTATACCTTTTATAGTATTACTTACATCTTTAGCCATCTTATCTGAAAAAGAACATTTGCATAACTGGAAATTTTTTTCTTTTACTTTAGTTTTTAAGTTTTTTTCTAAAACATCATCAATTAAATCATTAAGTCTTTTAGAAAATTCTTCCCTGTCTATATTTGCAATTACATCCTTTATAGAAATTAATTCATTTTTGAATTACATCTGCAATACCAATTCCTATTTCAGCTCTTCTTTTTAGGAATTAATCCTTGTATTTTGAATAAACCTAAATTTATTTCGTTATGTGGTCTAAAAAGCATTTTTATAGCTACCCAGTTTGTTATCCAACCTATAGCAGCTGATATTATTACCATTATTACTAATTTCATTTTTTTACCTCAATCATTCATTACTATAATCATTATAATCTTTATTATTGTATCATAAATCACAAAAAAATTAAAAATCTTTATTTTTCTTTATAAACTTTAACTAAATTTAATTATTAAATAGATATTTTATCTGATATGATGTATAATATAAAAAGCATTACATTTAAATTTGATATGATTTAAGGAGGTATTTTTTTATGTCTACACTTTATATTAAAATTTTTAACTGATTATTTTTCATCATATTATTGGTGACCTAGAAGAAAAATAGAAAAAATTTTTTAGGTAAATTCTATAGTTATCTTTTTAGAAAAAGATGAATATGGTTTTTGCTCCTGTATTTGAAGGTGAGTTAGAAAGAATTGAATATCTTTTAAAACAAATTTCAATCGAGGCAAAAGGAATGAGCTTTAGATGAATTCTTAAAACTTATGTCTTGGTATAATGAAGATGCTTGGACTAATGGAGAAATTTTTTTGAATATTTTTTTACACCATAAAAAAAGAAAAAAAGAAATTAAATTGATAACTGATATTCACTCACTATCTGAAAAATGAATTACAATTTATTAAAGATTTAGATAGTTTTTAAATACTAAAGGTAGAATTTTAAAATTTTTTTAATGTTCACAATGGAAAATATCAAAAGTCTGAAAAGAAATTTTATAAACTTTTGTTCTACTTCAATGAACTTATTTTTATTTAAAAGTAATTTTAAATCAATCTTTTTTTAAATAAAAAGTGAACCTCATATTTTTTTAAAGATTTCTTTTTATTTTTTTCTCTTTTTAGTTATACAATAAGTTGAAAATAAAAGTTTGATAGGAGGATTTTTATGTTAGCAAATTCTGTAATTGATTTAATTGGGAACACGCCTTTAGTTAAAATTAATAATATTGACACTTTTGGAAATGAAATTTATATAAAATTAGAGGGTCAAATCCTGGAAGAAGTACAAAAAGACAGAATTGCCTTAAAAATGATTGAAGAAGCTGAAAAAGAAGGTTTAATTGATAAAGACACAGTTATCATAGAAGCTACAAGTGGTAATACTGGAATAGGACTTGCTATGATATGTGCAATTAAAAACTATAAATTAAAAATTGTTATGCCTAATACTATGAGTGTTGAAAGAATTCAACTTATGAGAGCTTATGGAACTGAAGTTATTTTAACTGATGGTTCTTTAGGAATGAAGGCTTGCTTTAGATAAATTAGAAGAACTAAAAAAAGAAGAAAAAGAAATACTTTTATTCCAAATCAATTTACTAATCCAAATAACCCAAAAAGCTCACTATGAAAAATACAGCTGAGGAAATTTTTAAAAGATATGGATAATAAAGTTGATGTATATATTTGTGGAACAGGTACTGGTGGAAGTTTCTCAGGAACTGCTAAAAAATTGAAAGAAAAATTACCTAATATTAAAACTTTCCCTGTTGAACCTGCTTCATCGCCTTTACTTTCAAAAGGTTATATAGGACCTCATAAAATACAAGGAATGGGAATGAGTATAGGTGGAATTCCTGTTGTATATGATGGAACTTTAGCAGATGGTATATTAGTTTGTGACGATGAAGATGCTTTTTAAAATGATGAGAGAATTAAGTTTTAAAGAAGGTATTCTTGCTGGAATTTCAAGTGGAGCTACATTTAAAGCTGCTCTTGACTACTCAAAAGAAAATGCAAATAAAGGACTAAGAATAGTTGTACTTTCAACTGACTCAGGTGAAAAATATCTATCTAATGCATATAATTATTAAAATTAATTGGGCTGTTATAAATTACAGCCCTCTTTTTTTATTTATTGAAATTTACTTTCTTAGTAGTTTACATTTTTTTATTTTTATGTTATTATTTAGTAAGTTAGTAAATAATCAAGGAGAACATATGTTTTTACAAAGAACAGAACTATTAATTGGTTCAGAAAAATTTAGAGAAACTTTAAAAAAACTCTAATGTAATTGTTTTTTTGGACTTGGAGGAGTTGGAGGAGCAACTGTTGAGTCATTAGTTAGAGCAGGTATTGGTAATTTATCTATAGTTGATTTCGATACAGTGGATAAAACTAATTTAAATAGACAAATTATTACAACTCAATCTACTGTAGGTAGAGCTAAAGTTGAAGTTGCTAAAGAAAGAATTTTAGCAATTAATCCTGAGATAAACTTAACTGTATATCATGAAAAAGTTTTCAAAAAGAAAACATAGATTTATTCTTTAATGAAAAAAAAATATGATTATATTGTTGATGCTATAGACTTAGTAAGTGCTAAATTAGATTTAATAGAATTTGCTACTAAAACTAAAAACTCCTATAATATCTTGTATGGGAACTGGTAATAAATTAGATCCTTCAAGATTTCAAGTGACAGACATAAAAAAACTTCTGTTTGCCCTCTTGCAAAAAGTTATTAGAAAAGAGCTTAAAAATAGAAGAATTAATAAATTAAAGGTTGTTTATTCAGATGAAGTACCAAGAAAACCACTTAATTTAGATGGTGGAAGAAAAAAAGCAAAAAAATGTTGGAAGTATTTCATTTGTACCACCTGTTGCAGGTATGTTATTAGCAAGTGCAGTAATAAAAAGATATATGTAAACTATAATGGAGGAAATTTTTATGAAAACTATTGGAATTTTTTTATGCAACTCTTACAAAAACAACTGTAGGTGTTGTTGATGAACTTGAATTTTTTTCTTAAAGCATGATGATTTTAAAACTTTTTAATATTAAAAGTGCAGTTAAAAGAAATAGAAAATTATGAAAAATCTTATTTTTGTTACACCTACTTACCAAGTTGGTGAAGCTCATGCAGCTTGGATGAACAATTTAAAAGAAATTAGAAGAAATTGATTTTTACAGGTAAAGTTGTTGGATTAGTTGGACTTGGAAATCAATTTGCATTTGGAGAATCTTTCTGTGGTGGAATAAGACATCTGTATGATGTCATTGTAAAAAAAGGAGCTAAAGTAGTTGGATTTACAAATACTGATGGCTACCACTATGAAGAAACAAGTATTATAGAAGATGGTAAATTTATAGGACTAGCTCTTGATGAAGAAAATCAAGCTAATCTAACTCCAAAAAAAGAATTGAAAAATTGGATAGCAGAAGTTAAAAAAAGAATTCAAATAAAAAAATACTGTTGTAAATAATTTTTAAATTGAAAGTAAAAAAATAGGTCATTACTGAGAAAACAGTAATTCACTTATTTTTTTTACTTTTTTTATTATTTACAACAGTTTACTTTTTATAATATTTTTTTATTTTCAATTTTTTTATACTCAAAAATTATGCTTTCAACAGCTTTTTTTAACTATTTCAGGATCTGTAGCTAAATTGATACGAATAAACCCTTTAAAACTTGCTCCAAAACCATTCTCCAAAAATCTATTGCTAAATTACATTTATCTTGAATAAATTCTTTTTACTTTATCAATAGGAATAATTTTTTTCTTAAATCTAAAAATACTAAATATGTTCCTTCTAAATTAGTTATTGTAATTTCAGGTATATGTTTATTTAATTCAGTTTTTAAGTAATTGAAGTTATCTTCAATTATTTCTTTTAACATTTTCTAACCATTCACTACCTTTTTTCATAGGCAACCTGAGTTGCTAACATTCCTAAAATATTAATTTCTGTTTGATTTATTTTCTTAATTTCCTCATCATATTTTTTTCTTAATTTATCATTACTAATGATTATATTAGAGTGTATCAAACCTGCTAGGTTAAATGTCTTAGAAGCTGCTGATACAGTAATTAAATTATCTGCATATTTCCCATTAGCAACTATTGCTGAGGGTATATGTTTATATCCTTTCATTGTAATATCTTGATGTATTTCATCTGAAATAACTAGAACATTATATTTTTTTACAAATTTCTAAAAATTTTTAGCTAATTCTTCTTCTTTCCATACTCTTCCTGCTGGATTATGAGGTGAACATTGTATAAATAATTTTACCTTATTTTCAACTATTTTCTTTTCAACTTCTTCATAATCAATAGTAAAATAACCATCTGTATTTTTTTAAATCACAAGTTATTAATTTTTCTATTATTGTCTTTTTACTGCATTATGAAATGGATAATACACTGGAGTTAATATTAAAATTGCATCATCAACTTTTTGTGAAAAATATTTACAAAACAATATATTGCTGTTACAACTCCATTTGTAAATCTCAGCCATTCTTTTTATTTCATAGTTATGTTTTTTTCTTTTAACCAATTTATAACTGAATTATAGTATTCATCACTCACATAAGAATAACCAAAAACTCCATGTTCGCATCTTTCTTTTTAGTGCTTCAATAACTTCTTTTAGGAGCTTTTATTTCCATATCTGCAACCCACATAGAAGTTAAATTTGCATTCCCCAAATCTTTTATCTAAGGCATCCCATTTTTAATGAATAAGTCCCTTTTCTTTCAACTAAATACTCTTTTTAAAAATTTTTTTCTTTTGCATTATATCACCTCTTTAGTATTATATCATAAGTAAAAACTGCCAAAAGCTAAATAATTTAACTTCAGCAGAACTTTTTTTATTTTTAATAGTTGTATTTAGGTCCAGACCAATATATAGGTTCTCTTTCTATAGTTTCTTTTAGGTAGATTAACATCTTTTTAAAGCCCATTCTCTGAATACTTTAAAACCTGTTCTATCAACTATATATCCCACATGTTCCTTACCATTTGGAGCATCTTTAGATATAAATTCTTTAGCATATTTATATGTATTTTCTATGATTTTAACTATGCTATCTTCATCTACCCATCTTAACCAATCTTCTGCAAGTCTTGGATTTTTGTTTTTCCTGTTCTACCCATAATCATAAGTTTATAGTATTTTTTTAGGGCTTCTAGTCCAAGCTGACATAGGACAGTTTATAACACATTCTCCACAACCTATACATTTATTTTTCATCTCTAACAATTTTATTATTTTTCAATTCTTAAAGCTTCAACTGAAACTTTTTTTACATTTCTTTACACAAGCACCACAAGTTACACATCTATCCATTTCATATTCAGGTAGACAAGTTCCTATAATACCAAAGTCATGCATTCTTGCTTTTTATACAATCGTTAGGACAACCTGTTAAAGCTACTTTAACATGTAAATCATTAGGAAATATTACTTTTTCAATTCTTTTTTTGCAAAAAGCAGTTGTATTATATTGAGCCTTAGGACAAACCTTATTTCCTATACAAGCTGAAACGTTTCTTGTTCCCTGCAGCAGAATAACCTTTTTCCTTTTTTTCATCTTGATTTATATTTAATTTATCAATTAAAGGTTGAGCCATTTCATTTTACTGCTGGCATATCTTCCATATCTATTCCAAGAATTTCAAAACCTTGTCTTGTTGTTATATGAACTTGTCCATCTCCATATTTTTGAAGCTATTTCTGAAACTAACATAAGACATTCAGGGTCTATTAATCCTCCTGGAACTCTTACTCTAAGTGCAGTTTTATATTTAGTTTTAGTTATTCTAAAAAGCATTTTTTTCATTACTTTTCTAATATTCAAATCTCTAATCATATTTTTTTCTCCAATCTATTACTAATCTACTAAATTTTTTTGCAAACTCGTAATCAAATACAGGTCCATCTAAACAAATATATGTTGCATCCATTTTTGCAGTGTCCACATTTTCCTATACCACAGTGCATATTTCTCTCATAAGAAACCCAAATATTTTTTTCTGCAACATTTCAATTTTAGAAATTCTGCTACTGAGAATTTCATCATCATAGGAGGTCCAACAACAACTGCTGAAACATTTGATAAATCATTGAATTTTTAATTCAGGAATATATTTTGTAACTAAACCAATATTTCCTTTGTAACCTTCTTCTGCTCCATCAACAGTTAAAACTACATCAAGTTTCTTGCTCCATTCTTCCAGGTCTTTTTGCAAATAAAACATCTTTAGGAGATTTAAAACCTGCAATTAATTTAAAAGATTTTTACTTTTTTCAGGATTATTATATACAAATTGTATTATTCCTCTAACTGGTGCTAGAGCACTTCCTCCAACAACAATAACTAAATCTTTACCTACATATTCATTTAAATCAAAACCATTTCCATAAGGTCCTCTAATGAATAATTTATCTCCAACTTTTATATTCAAAAATTTCATTTGTAACTCTTCCAACAGCTCTTATAGTAAAGTCTATAAAATTTGGTCCTATACCTGAAACTGATATAGGGCTTTCTCCAAACTTAGGTAGAGAAATTTCATAAAATTGCCCTGGTTTTTGTTTTTGCTTGTATCTGCTTTTTACTCTAAATGTCCATTCAATATCTGTATGTTTTGTTATTTCAATAATTTCAGCTGGACAAGGGATATAAGGATTATCACAATTACACATATTCTACTCCTCTTTTTTTCTTTCATTGCTTTTTACAACTTTTTCATAAACTTCTGATATCAATTCTTCATTATCTTTTTCTTTCATAGCACGTGCAACTTTTTTTCATATGCTTCAGATATTGAGATATATTGTGGACACATATCATCACATCTTCCACAACCTACACACATATTTTTCTCCAAATCTTTTTCTATAGTCATGAATTTTTATGTAAAGTTTTAAATCTCATTCTTTGACCATGTTTTTACTCTAAATGAGTGCCCTCCAGCTATATTTGTATATCCATCTACTTGGCAAGAAGCCCAAACTCTTCTTCTTTCTCCCATATTCTTATTTCTCTTTATAGTGGATATCTTGCATTGAGAAACAAGTACAAGTAGGACAACTATAGTTACATCTTCCACAAGCTATACATCTAGTGTCATACTCGTCCCACATTTTATGATTTTGCATATACATAAAGTCTACCTTATCTGGTAACTCAACTTCAAAATCATTTTTGCTTACATAGTCTATGTCAAAATCAACTTCTCTTCCTGAGAAAACTTTTAAATCGTCATCTCTAAGTTCTAATTGAATTTCATTTCCTCTTATGTTCATAGCAGCATCATAGTTATCCGCCTTGTTTGTTCCCATGCTAACACAGAAACAGTTTCTAAAACTTTTTGTACAACCTACAACAACAAACTTAGTTTTCTTTCTAGTTCTAGTGTAAAAGAAATCGTTACTAGCTCCATTTCCTAAGTATATTTGGTCTATTCTTTTTTTACAGCATTCATATCACAAGCTCTTAAGAATACTAATCTTTCTCTTGTATCTTCAGCAGCCACTTTGTATTCATCTTCTGTAAAATAAAATAGTACTTCATTAACTGGTAATAGTGCTTCTTTTGCTGGGAAATGAGATTTATCTTCCCAATTCATTTCAGAAAAAAACTACTTACCTTTGCATATCTAACAACATCTGTGTCAGAATATGTTCCCCTCTTTTCAAAAAGTTCTTGGGGCTAGTATCAAATATTTTTTTGATAATTCTTCTAGTCCTTTGTCAAACTCTTCAACACTTAATCTAAGTTTCATATCTTTTCCTCCAATTCTAAAACTTAAATAAATTTTAATTATAGTTCAAAAATTTACATTATTCTTCAAAGTATTAAAAATTTCTTATATATATTATCATTTAACTAATAAAAAAACTGTGATTATTGTCACAGTTTTTCAAAAATTTCTATTAATATTTTCAAAGTAATTCTTGACTTATTTCTTAAAGAATTGTCTAGCTTTTTTTCAATATTAACATAGAATTTTTCTATCTTTTTGTAATATTATTTCCTTTTTGTGCTAATAATTTTTAGATTTCGTGAAACAGTTTCTCTTTGATAACCTAACATCTTTTGCAATATATGTTACTGTCAAATTTAAATTAATATATGTATAATCTTCAATTTTCATTTTCTTTTAAGTCCATATTGTGTTCCTAGTCTGTAAAGTTTTGCTGCTAATTTTTTTCAATATTTGAAGAAGTTAAATTTTTTTAATTGTCTGTATAGTCTTCTTATTCTTTTTTTCCATTTCTAACATACAATTTCTAGCTAAAATATAGTCCTTAGACATAATTTTTATCGAAAGTTTTTTTATACCTATCCTAAGAATTTTAGAATCTTCAAAGCCCCAACATTCAATTCCAGAAGTATTTTTTTCTCATAAGAGGTTCATTTATCATAGATCCGTCATTTAATAAAAAGACAACTCTATTCTCACCACTTTCACTTGATTTTTATAAGACTTACATTTCCTGAGATTAAAAAAATACACATAGTCAAGTTGCTGTCTGTCAGAATAAAGAGCCTTATTCTTTTTTTAACTCTATTACATCTGCACTGTTTTTTTAATTTCAACAATTGAATTTTTTTGATATTCCACTAAAAAAACTTCTATTTTTTTCTATATCACTATTTTTTTAGCTTTCATAATATCCCCTTCTGACATTAAATTTTAAATTCTATTTTAACTATAGAATAGTCCTTTTTACAAAAACTTGTCAATTGACAAAATCATAAATTTACTGATAAAATGTAAATCATTTTTTAAAAAGGAGGTCTAAAATGGAGGAAGAAATTAAAAACAGTTAATCCGCTTGGATATCAAAAAGATATCTAAATTATTAAGATCTTTAGCTATTCCAGCAATAATTGCCAACCTTGTGAATGCACTTTACAATGTTGTCGATCAGATATTTATTGGTCAAGGAATTGGATATCTAGGAAATGCTGCCACAAATATAGCTTTTCCTATTACAACTATTTGTTTAGCCATAGGTCTTACTCTTGGAATTGGAGGAGCTTCAAATTTTAATTTAGAGCTAGGAAAAGGAAATCCTGAGAAATCAAAACACACTGCTGGTACTGCAGCAAGTACTCTTATAATAATTGGTATTATACTTTGTATAAGTATCAGAATTTTTTTAGAGCCTTTAATGATTTCTTTTGGAGCTACAGATAAAATTTTTACAATATGCTATGGAATACACAGGTATAACTTCTTATGGAATACCATTTTTTTACTTTTTTTCAATTGGAGTTAATCCTTTGGTGAGAGCTGATGGAAATGCTAGATATTCTATGATGGCAATAATTGTAGGTGCAGTATTAAATACAATTTTGATCCCATATTTATGTTTGTGTTTCATTGGGGAATAGCAGGTGCTGCTTGGGCTACTGTTATAAGTCAAGTTGTTTCTGCAAGTTTGTTACTAATCTATTTTCCAAGATTTAAATCAGTGAAATTTTTCTTTAAAATGATTTTTATACCACAAGTCCACTATCTGAAAAAGAATTATTTCTTTAGGTTTTTGCCTCTTTTTATCTATCAATTTTTCTAATATGATAGTATTGATTACAACTAATAATTTATTGAAATTTTATGGGGCTAAATCAATCTATGGAAGTGATATTCCAATAGCAGTATTTGGAATCGTTATGAAGATTAATGTTATTTTTTTATTGCCATAGTTTTTAGGACTTGTTCAAGGTGCACAACCTATATTTGGATTTAACTATGGTGCTAAAAAAATTATCATAGAGTTAGAGAAACTATGAGATTACTTTTTTAAAAAGTTACTTTTTTTGCATAGCAAGTATTTTTATTTGTAATCTTCCAAGTTTTTTTCCAAAACAGATTATTTCTTTATTTGGTGAAGGAGATGAACTGTATTTCTCTTTTGCTACAAGATATATGAGAATATTTTTTTATTATTTATATCTCTAAACTCTATACAAGTTTCTATTGCTACTTTCTTCCCATCAATAGGAAAAAGCTATAAAGGGAGCAATAGTGTCTTTAGCAAAAACAAATATTATTTTTTTATTCCCTTTATTACTTATTTTACCAAGATTTTTTTGGACTAGAAGGAGTAATATATGCAACTCCTGTTACAGATTTACTTGCATTTTTGTGTTGCAATTATTTTTCTTAATACATGAATTTAAACATATGCCTAAAAGAGTAAAAAAGGGCTGTTTGCAACAGCTCTTTTATAATATTTCATCAAGTATTGCTAATGCTGTAATTGCTTCAATTACTGGCATTACTCTTGGAACTATACAGGCATCATGTCTGCCACTTATTTTTAAAAATATCATTCTTCATCTCTTTAATATTAACTGTTTCTTGTTCTATACTAATAGATGGAGTTGGCTTTATAACAACAGAAAAGACAAGAGGCATTCCTGTAGAAAGTCCACCTAAAATTCCTCCATTATTATTAGTTCTAGTCTTAATTTGATTATTATCTAAATAATATAAATCATTGGCTTCTGAACCTAAAATGTTAGAAAAAAATCAAAACCTATACCAAACTGTATTCCTTTTACTGCTGGAACAGAAAAAGGCTAAATGAGATATTTTACTTTCCAAGCTATCAAAAAAATGGACTACCCAAGCCAACTGGTAGATTATAACAAGCACACTCTATTTCTCCACCAACTGAATTTCCCTGATAATTTGATTTTTTTCTAACAACTCTTTTGCTTTTAATTTCCAGGTCATCTTCTATAAAATGCCAAAGAACTTTCTTTTTAAATTTTTAAATTTATCAATATCCACTTCTTTAAAATTCTAAAAAAACTTTTATCCTTTTATATCTAAAAATCTTTTTTTATATGAGAGAAAAATTTTTAATTCCTTTTTTTCTTCTAAAATATCCATTGCAACAGCACCTGCAAAAAGTCAAAGCTAGTGTTATTCTACCAGAAAAAAATGTCCTCCACCTCTGATATCATTAAAAGCCTTTTAAACTTAATAGCTGCTGGATAATCAGCATGATTAGGTCTTAATAAGACCTTTTAAATTTTTCATAGTCTTTAGATTGAGTATTGGTATTTTTCAAATATAACACAAAGAGGAGCACCTGTTATATGTCCATCTTTATAGCCACTTAAAATTCTATATTCATCTTTTTTTCTTTTTCTCGAAGTTGTAAAAGATGATTTTTCCTGCTCGTCTTCTATCTATAAATTTATTTATATTCTCTAAATTTAATTTTGTACCTGCTTCTAAACCATCTATAACTATTCCCTAATGCTTCTCCATGAGATTCACCAAAAAAATAGATAGCCTTATTTTTAGTTCCCCAAGTATTCATAGATTTTTTTCCTCCTAGAGATAAGAAAACTTTCCCAAAAAGTTAGGATATGATTTTTTTATACAGTCTAAATTATCTAAAAGTATTTCTCCATCATAGCAAGTTGCTGCTATAGCTATCATCATTGCAATTCTATGGTCTGAATGTGCTGACAGAGATACAATCTTTTTCATTTTTTTATTAACTTTAAAATTCTCTCTTGAATTAATTAAAAATACTATCTTTTTTTCAATTAAATCAAAATTAAGTTTTGATAATTCCTCAACAGTTGCTTTTAATCTGTCGCTTTCTTTTTATTCTTAATCTTTCAATATTGACTATTTCAATCTTTTTTTCCTGAAACTGCTACTTTTTAAAGATAAGATAGGTATAATATCAGGTGTTTCTGATCCATCTAATACTAAAGTATCTTTAGAATTCCAATTATCTATTTCAGAAATATAGTCTATTATCTTTTTATCGCCTTGCAATGAGTCCTCACTTAAATCATTTATCTTTTATCTTTGAGCCTATAGCATTAGCTACTAAAAAAAGAAGGCTGCTTGAGAATAATCTGCCTCAGTACGATAATTTCCTGCCCTATAACTTTGATTTCCCTCTATTATAAATTCTTGATATGAATTATTTATAATTTTTATACCAAACTTGCTTAAACAATCTAAACTTATATCTATGTAATTTGAAGATTCTAATTTACCATTTATTATAATTTTAGATTCTCTATCTAATAAAGGCAACGAAAATAAAAAGTCCTGTTATAAATTGTGAGCTAATATTCCCATCAATTTCATAAATACCTGCCTTTTAATTTTTCCTTCTAGAAGTATTTTATTTTCATCTATATAAGAATGTTTTTATTTTATATTTTTCAAAATTTTTCAAAGTAAGGAGTCATAGGTCTTTTAAATAATTTACCTCTTCCCTTAAATAGAACTTTATTTTTCTTCAACTATAGATAGTGGAAATAGAAAATCTTAAAGTTGAACCTGATTCATTGCAATCAATTTCGATATTTTTCATTCAAATTTTTTTAAATGTATCACTTCCATCTATCAAAAAGATAATTATCTTTTTGTTCTATATTTGCACCTAATTTTTTTCATAGCTTCAATAGTTGCGATAATATCTTCAGAAAAAGAAATATTTTCTATCTTAGATATACCCTTTGCTAAAGAACTAGCGATAATATATCTATGTAAAATACTTTTTTTGATGGAGGAGGGCTAAGTTCTCCAACTAATTTATCAGCCTTTATTATTTTTCATACTTATCTCACTTACTTCTCTATTGAAAAATCTTCCAATTAAAAGTTCCTTTAACTAAAAGAATAAATCTTTCTTGTTTATTCATATACAATGGGATTATAACTTGCTTTCTATCTTTTGTTATCATATCTATAACAGGAAGAACTTTTTTTCCTAGTTTCATTTCTTTTTAAAGTTCCACTTTCTACGTCATCAAAATTTAAGTTTAAATTTTTTTAAATTTTTATATTTTCTAGCTTCTGTATCCACTTTAATAGAATAAGTAAAAACTGTCTTTGCTTGTTTTTAAACCTAGAGCAAAGAAAAAGTGCTCCTATAAGTAAAAGATACCATTTGTGATAAATAGTATATGAGTATACTTCAAATAATCCAATAAGTATAAGTGGAATAGCTATACCATAACCAGATATTTTTTTAGCCTTATTCAATCCAAATTTTTTTCAATTTTTTTAATATCTTCTATCTTCCCCTGTTTCAATTTTTTTGACTAAATCTTCATAAAATAACATAAATTCCCCTTTCTAAAGTCAAATATATTTTTCATTAAAATAAATTATATTATTTATACATATTACTGTCAAGAGAGTAACATTATCTCCACTAAAAAAATCTTTTGTAACATCACACCTTACATTTTTTTATATCTTCAAGACTTAATTTTTTTCTACTTTTTAACAATATCTTATATTTTTAATCTTTTTTTCTTTCTTACTTTTTTTCCTAAACCATATCACTTATATTAAAATCTCCTTCTAGTGGAGAAGCTAGACTTCCATAAGAAATTCTATATTTTTTTCTTTATTTTTAAATAATTGACTTATCTAGATATGTTGATATACCTCTATTTATTCTCATAGAATTCTTTTAATATACTTTTTTTCAGCTCTTTAAATAACATTAATTTTGAATCAGTTTCTGCAACAGTACTTATCTCTCCCAGTTTTACACATTACTTGGATTGTTTTTGGAACTAAGTGCGATGGGAATTTTTCTGAAGAATAATAAGAGAAAAAAATAAACATTGACATTAATCTATGTATAGTGTATAATGCCAAACATAGATAACTATCTATGTAAAGGAGAAAATATGAATACAATAGACATAGCATTAATTTGTAAAGCTTTTGGGAGATAGTAACAGATTGCAGATTATCCAAATGCTTTCCGATGGGAGAAAAATGTGGTTGTAAAATATTGGAGGCATTTGAAATTACACAGCCAACACTATCTCATCATATGAAAAATTTTAAATGAATGTGGATTGGTGAATTACTGGAAAGAAGGTAGATGGCATCATTATTCCTTGAATTGTGAGACCTTGAATACTTTTTAAAACTTTTTATTGAAGGATTATCTTGCTACAAAGAAGAAAGTGGGGGCAGTCAATGATGATTTGGGATTTTTATTCAAAAATCAGATTCTGGGAATGAAGTGGATGAATACACTAATTGGAAATCTATTAGAGAAAGCAGGAGTTGATACTTCAGGCAGAATAGGGGAAGTGTACAGTTTTTTTCCTATATGATGTTTTTGAAGATTACTATACTACTTTGCATCTTGATTTTTATGATTTCATATATTCAAAGCTACTTTCCACCAGAGCGAAGTAAGAAACTTATAGGGCGTTTTCATGGGGTATGGGCAAACTGTATTGCAGCATTGCTTGGCACAGTGACACCATTTTGTTCATGCTCATCTATTCCACTTTTTATCGGATTTACCAGTGCGGGGCTTCCATTAGGTGTGACATTTTCCTTTTTGATTTCATCACCAATGGTAGACTTAGGGAGCCTTGTTTTTACTGATGAGTATCTTTGGTTCTAAAGTTGCTATCATATATGTGATTGTAGGACTTGTTATTGCGGTAATAGGTGGAACGATTATTGAAAAACTGGGTTTAGAAAATGAAGTGGAAGAATTTGTTCGAAAAGCAAATGCAGTAGATATCGATATGGATGACCCGACACAAAAAGAAAGGATTTCTTTTGCAAAACAACAAGTTATAGACACGTTTAAGAAAGTATTTCCCTATATTTTTGATTGGCGTTGGAATAGGAGCTGTTATTCACAATTGGATTCCAAAGAGTTGGGTAGAAAAGATTCTTGGCAATAATAATCCATTTGGTGTAATTCTGGCAACGCTGGTTGGTATTCCTATGTATGGAGATATTTTTGGTACAATACCAGTAGCAGAGGCACTACTTGCAAAAGGTGCACAGCTTGGAACAATTTTAAGCTTTATGATGGCTGTAACTACACTTTCCTTACCATCTATAATTATGCTTAGAAAAGCAGTAAAACCGAAGTTAATTTGGATTTTTATTGTAATATGTGCTATTGGGATTGTTATTGTAGGGTATTTCTTTAATAAAATTCAGTATCTATTAGTTTAGAAAAAGTATAAGAAAAAAGGAGATTGAAATTATGAGCTTATTTAGAAAGAAAAAAGAAGAAAAGGAAATGGTTAAGGAACAATCTAACTGCACATGTGTAGGAACTTGTAATGAAGAAAATGTTGAGGCAGTGAAGGAAACTCTTTCATCAGGAGCAAGTGTCAAAGTTCTTGGTAGCGGTTGTGATAAATGCAATGCATTGGAGAAGAATGTGAAAGAAGCACTTAGTGAACTTGGCATGACGGATGAAGTTGATCATGTTACTGATTTTGCTCAAATTGCAGCAATGGGGGTTATGAGCACACCTGCTCTGGCTATTGATAATAAAGTTGTTTCAATGGGGAAAGTATTAGGCAAGGATGAAGTGATAAAGGCATTAAAGAAAAATAAGAGGATAGGTATGAAAAGAGTAGCTTTCATTTGTCTCCATAACTCATGCAGAAGTCAGATGATCCAACTGGAAAATCAGATGAAGAATTCACTAAAATAATCAGCCAGATAGAACTTAAAATAAAGAATTTGATAGATAGAATGAAATAGCTCTCTTCATTTTTTTAACAAAATTTACCATCTTAGATATAATGTTATATATCAAGTAATTATAATAAATAATTATATCAAAATAAAAATATATCAGTGTAGGGATCACCCGAAAAGCTTAGTATATATATGTAGCGATTAAAAGCACATACTTCCTAAGAAGCTTCCGTTTCTATAAGTGGGAGTAGTTCAGTCAATTATGAGATGTAGAAAAAAATGGAGTCATTAAACTCCATTTTCTTTATATCAGCTGATATTTAATTTTTATTATGCTATATATTTTTGTATTGCTTCTAGTTCAACCTTTTTAAACTCTATATTTGTTAGAGTGCTTTCAGATTTCTTTATTTGTTTTCTTATTGTTTCTATCCAAGCATCGTAACTTTCATAGACTGTGTTATCAAAAGCTACTCCTGATGTTTTTTTGTCCTTCAAGGTATTTTTATCAGTGCCTTATCACTTTTCTATTTCTTTTCATTACTGATACTTCCCTTTTTATAGCATTTTTCCAATTTTTTTAGCATATTTTTCCCATTAGTTCCTTTTTTTCAGTTGCATTCATAACTTTTTACCTCCATAATTTTTTTAATTTTTTTATTTTTCTAACTTGGCTGCCTTTGTTATGAATTAATAATAACTTATTTTTCTTCATTATTTCCTTTTCTATATGGACTGATATACTTCTATGGAATAAACAGTGTTTTTTTAGAATATCATCATTTTTTTCAATTTAATGTACTATTTTTCTAAATGTTACTGATTTAACCATTAAAATAAATTTTTAATTATAAATTTTTAAAAACTCTCCTGTTTCCAAATTTTGAATACTTTTTTTATATTCCTTGTTATTATATCAAAAGTGAAATTTATAGTTATCTAGTCGCCCATAGATTTCTCTTTTTTTCTATATCAGCATCCAATGTTTTTTACTCCGATATAAAGAACCATATATATCCTGTAAATTTTCTACATTCTAAATAATTTTTTTAATTTTATCTTTTGGATAATCCCATTCTTCTCCTCTTTCTTTTACAAAACGAAAAACCTATTATATTATCTGCTAAATCTACTATAACAACTAATTCCTTATGTTTTTTTGACAAATAAACTTCTTCAAAAATCATCATAATATAAATCATATCTATTTATTATTTCATCAGTTAGTGCTATTCCTACTTTTTAAAGTATTATCTATTTGAAAAATTTTCATCAAATATTTTTTTATTAATAGAATTTTTTTCCAACTATTAAATAAATAAATACTTCTAGGTTCTCATAAGGTCTATAGAATAATGTAAAAAGTTGAACGCTCATATTCTGTATTACTATTATTTAATTCAGAGAAAAATTTCTTCTATAGTTTTCTTCTAAATAAATATCTTTTATATCTGTATTCCATCTTATCACCTTTTTCTTATTTTTCAGACTCATTTAGATGTACTAAATTTTTTTAAATTTTTATCATATCTAATAGAGAAAACCAATATTTTTTTCAAAAAAAAAGGCTTGCTATATATTTTATAGCAAAGCCTTATTTGTTTTTTTATTTCTTATTTCTTTGTTGATAGTCTGCTTCAATATCAGCTTTCCATTCTTTTTTTCAATTCTTTTTCCTGAACGAACTTCTGAAACTGCATTATTTAAACTCTTATAATTTAATTGAGTTCCAACACTATCAGAATTATAGTTAACTGCTCTTTCAGCACTAATACCTATTGCACTTGCAGTTTCTATTGCATCTATATTAGCACCCTAAGAATAGAAATTCCCAACCATATTTTTTTCTTTTTTTGAGTTTCTATCAATCTCTTAACAGTAGTAGAGTTATATTCCTTACTAGCATTTTTCTAAACCATCTGTTATTATGATGAACAAAACTTTAGTTGCTTTTTTTCACCCTTAGACAATGTGTCTTGTATAGCTTTTTTTCTTTAGCTATAGTTTTACCAATAGCATCTAAAAGTGCTGTACTTCCTCTAACATAATATTCTTTTTTTCAGTTATATTTTTGTACTTTAGTGATATCCACTCTATCGTGTAACAATTCATATTGATCGTCAAACAAAACTGTTGTAATATATGCTTTACCTTCCTCTTTTCTTTGTTTTTTTCTAAAACAGAGTTAAATCCACCAATAGTATCTGATTCCAATCCACCCATAGAACCACTTCTATCTAAAAATAAATATTACATCCACTACTTCTTTATTTTTTTACTTACAGATTTAGCTTGAATTTCTGCTGAAAAACTAAAAGCAAAAACTGTAACTAACAATGCCATTAAAAAAATTTCATTGACACCAACTCCTTTTTTTATAAAAATTCCTATAACTAATTATAACATAAAAAAATTATTTGAAAAGTGTAAATAATATTAAAAAAACTATGATAAAATAAATAATAAATACTATTTTTAGGAGGAGATTATGAGAAAGGCAAATAGAGAAGTCAAAGATAGAAATGAAATTATAGAAATCATGAAAAGATGTGATGTATGTAGATTAGTTTTTAACAATGGAGACTATCCTTACATTGTTCCTTTAAATTTTGGTTTAGATGCTGATGAAGAAAAAAAGTTATTATCTATTTTCCATAGTGCCTTAGAAGGAACAAAAGTTGATATAATGAAAAGAGAAATGAAAGCAACTTTTGAAATGGATTGTAATCATGAGCTTCAATATTATGAAGATAGAGGATATTGTACTATGGCTTATGAAAGTGTTATAGGTAGAGGTAAAATAAGAATATTATCTGAAGAGGAAAAAAATGGAGGCTTTAAAGAAGTTAATGGCTCAATATCATAAAGATAAAGAGGCCTATTTTTAATCCTGCTGCAATACCTAGAACTCTTGTTTATTGTCTTGAAGTGGAAGAGATGACAGCGAAAAAGAAAATAAGTTTAGATAAGTTCACATTCATTAAAAAAATTATGCTAAAATATAGTGATTTAAATTAAATATAAGTGAGGTAAGATAATGAAAAAAATTTTTGGAAAAAGCATAATATTTTTTTAGGACTACTATTAACAATGGTATCTTGCTCTACTATGCATACTGTAATTTCTAAAAAGAAATTTAGATGTACAGACTAAGATGTCAGACACAATTTGGTTAGAACCTGCAGCTGTAAATCAAAAAAACTGTATTTGTGAAAAGTTTCAAATACAAGTGGAAAGAATTTAAATATTGAACAAAAACTAATAAATGTTTTATCAGCAAAAGGTTATAGAATAGTTAACGATCCTGCTGAAGCAAAAATATTGGTTACAAGCTAATATTTTTAAAAAGTAGATAAAGTTAATCTAAATAATGAGAATGGTTTCTCTGATGCTGTTTTTAGGTGCTGGAATTGGAGGAGTTTTAGGTGCTCAACGTTCAGGTGGAGCTTATACTGCACTTGGTTGGGGACTTGCTGGAGCTGCAATAGGTACAATAGCAGATGCTTTAGTTAGTGATACTGCTTTATGCGATGGTAACTGATATTTTAATTTCTGAAAAACAGGAAAAATGTACAAAGTTCTACAAGAAAACTCTGTTAAACAAGGAAATTCAGGGACTATGACTTCTAGTACTAGCTCTTCATCTAATATGGAAAAAAATATTCAACAAAAGTTTTTAAGTACAGCAAACCAGGTAAACTTAGACTTCAATAGTGCTATTCCTATATTAGAAGATGAATTAGGAAAAAGTTATTTCAGGAATATTCTAAAAACAAAATTATACAAGTGAGGTAATGGAATGAAAAAGATTCTAAAGACTGTATTTATTTTTAGCAATAATATTGATAATTGTACTTTCTTCCACTATACACACTATAATTTCTAAAAAGAAATCTTGAAGTACAGACTAAAAATGTCAAATACAATCTGGTTAGACCCTGTTGATACAGATCAGAAGACAATATTTGTAAAAAAATTTCAAATACATCTGATAAAGATTTAGATATTGAGTCAAAAAGTGATAAATGCTTTTAAAAACTAAAGGTTATAAAATACTAAAAGAGCCATCTGAAGCGAAGTACTCTTTACAAGTTAATATTTTTAAATGTAGAAAAAAATCAAATCTAAATGATGCTAATGGTTCAGGATTTTTCTGAGGTATTTATGGCAGCTGGAATCGGAAGTATTTTTAGCTACTCAATCTCCAGAAGATAGAGCTAATATTGTAGGTTTAGGTATGGCTTCAGCTACTCTTGCAAGGATATCGTCTGCCTTTTGTAAAAGATGTTGTCTATGCTATGATAACTGATGTTTTAGTCAGTGAAAAAAATTGGAAAAAATGTGCAAGTAACAACTGTGAATTCAGTAAGTCAAGGAATTTCAGGAACAAAAACTTCTACTTCTTCTGAAACCTCTAATATTGAAAAAGTATTCAACAAGAGTCTTAAGTACTGCTAATAAAGTAAACTTAAAATTTGAAAATGCTATGCCTGTATTAGAAGATGAATTAGTAAAAAGTAATTACTGGAATATTTTTAAAAATAAAAAAATAGAAATGGAGATGATATTTATGTACCTAGATGAATACAAAAAAATGGCTAAATTCTACTATGTTATCTGAAAATGAAAAAGAAGAACTAAAAAGCATTGCTAATGATGAAAAAGAAATTGAAAATAGATTTTATACTGATCTAAGCTTTGGAACAGCTGGTATGAGAGGTATAAGAGGTATAGGTAAAAATAGAATGAATAAATATAATATAAGAAAAGCAACTCAAGGTTTAGCAAATTATATTATAGAAGCAACTGGAGAAACTGGAAAGAAAAAAAGGTGTTGCTATTGCCTATGATTCAAGATTAGATTCTGTTGAAAATGCTATCAATACCGCTATGACTTTAGCTGGTAATGGAATAAAAGTTTATTTGTTTGAAGGAATAAGATCAACTCCGGAACTTTCTTTTGCAGTGAGAGAATTAAAAAGCTCAATCTGGTGTTATGATTACAGCTTCTCACAATCCAAAAAGAATACAATGGATATAAAGTTTATTGGGAAGATGGAGCACAAATAGTTGACCCTCAAGCAACAGCGATTGTTAGTGCTGTTGAAGCAGTAGATATTTTTAATGGTGTTAAACTAATGGATGAAAAGGAAGCTATAGAAAAAGGCTTACTTGTTTATGTTGGTGAAAAATTAGATGATAGATTTATAGAAGAAGTTAAGAAAAAACGCCATCAATCCTGATGTAGAAAAATAAGGATAAAATCAAGATTGTTTATTCACCTCTACATGGAGTTGCAGCAAGACCTGTAGAAAGAATTTTTAAAAAGAAATGGGGTATACAAGTGTATATCCTGTGAAGGAACAAGAACAACCAGATGGAAACTTCCCTACATGTGATTATGCTAACCCTGAAGACACAAATGTATTTAAACTAAGTACAGAGCTTGCAGATAAGGTTGGAGCTGAAATCTGTATAGCTAATGACCCTGATGGAGATAGAGTAGGACTTGTTGTTCTTGATAATAATGGAAAATGGTTTTTCCCTAATGGAAACCAAATAGGTATTTTGTTTGCAGAATATATTTTTAAATCATAAAAAGATATTCCAGCAAATGGTACTATGATAACAACAGTTGTATCAACTCCACTTTTTGATACTATTGTTAAAAAATAATGGTAAAAAAAGCATTAAGAGTTCTTACAGGTTTCAAATATATTGGTGAAAAATTAGACAATTTGAAAACAAAGATTTAGATGGAACTTTCTTATTTGGTTTTGAAGAATCAATTGGTTATTTAGTTGGTACTCATGTTAGAGATAAAGATGCTGTTGTTGCTTCTATGATAATAGCAGAAATGGCTACTACTTTTTAAAAATAATGGTTCTAGTATCTATAATGAAATAATAAAAATTTATGAAAAAAATATGGTTGGCGTTTAGAAACTACTATTCCTATAACTAAAAAAAGGTAAAGATGGACTAGAAGAAATACAAAAAAATCATGAAGTCTATGAGAAAAAAACTCATACTGAAATTGCAGGAATAAAAAGTAAAAGAATATAGAGATTATCAAAAAGGTGTAGAAGATTTACCAAAATCTGATGTTATACAAATAGTTTTTAGAAGATGAAACTTACTTAACAGTAAGACCTTCTGGAACTGAACCTAAAATTAAATTCTATATTTCAGTTGTTGATAGCGATAAAAAAAGTCGCTGAAGAAAAATTAGCAAAATTAGAAAAAGAATTTTTTGAATTATGCTGAAAATCTATAATACTTACATACATATTCCTTTTTGTGAAAGAAAATGTAATTATTATGACTTTACTTCATTAAAAGGAACTGATAATCAAATTGAAAAATATGTTAATTATCTTTTAAAAAGAGATAGATATTTATAGCAAAAACTATGATTTATCAGAAAAACAGGATACTATATACTTTGGTGGAGGGACACCTTCCTCCTACCAATAGATAGCTTAAAAAGATTTCTATCTAAATTTTTTCATATGATGAAAAATACTGAGATTACTATTGAAGTAAATCCTAAAACTGTTGATATCAATAAATTGAAAGAATATAGAAATTTAGGAATTAATAGATTAAGTATAGGAATTCAAACTTTTCAATAATGAGAATTTGAAAATTTTAGGAAGAATTCATAATTCAGAAGAAGCTATAGAAGTATATAATATGGCAAGAGAAGTTGGTTTTTAAAAAAATATTAGTCTAGATATTATGTTCTCTTTACCTAATCAGACTTTGGAAATGTTAAAAATTGATTTAGAAAAATTAATTCTTCTAAATCCTGAACATATCTCAATCTACTCTTTGATATGGGAAGAAGGAACAAAAATTCTTCAGAGATTTAAAAAGCTGGGAAATTAAAAAGAAACTGATAACGAATTTAGAAGCTACTATGTATGAATATATAATTGACTATTTAAAATCAAAAGGATATGGACATTATGAAATCTCAAATTTTTTTCTAAAAAGATTTTTGAAGCAAGACATAACTCTATATACTGGGAAAAATAAGAACTATTTAGGGCTTGGTCTTTCAGCTGCAGGTTATCTAGGAAATCTAAGGTATAAAAATTTCTTTCATTTAAAGGATTATTATGATAAACTAGATAAGAATATTTTACCTGTTGATGAAAGAGAAGTACTTACAGAAAGATGAGATTGAACAGTATAGATATCTAGTAGGATTTAGACTTTTTAAATAATCCTCTTATTCCAAGTAAAGAATATTTAGAAAAATGTGAGATTTTAGAAAAAGAAGCTTATCTTGTAAAAAAAGAAAAATGGATATATTTTAAGTTCTAAGGGACTTATGTTATTTAATGACTTTATTGCAAAATTTTATAGATGATTAATATTACAAAAGAGGTTTTATTATGAGTATTCAAGCTAGTGTTGAAGAAATTTTAGAAGATATAAAAAAATATTCTCCTTATCCAGAAAAAAAGTAAAATTAATTGCTGTTACAAAATATTCTTCAGTTGAAGATATAGAAGAATTTTTAAAGACAGGACAAAATATCTGTGGAGAAAATAAAGTTCAAGTTGTTAAAGATAAAATAGAATATTTTAAAAAAATAAGAATACAGATATTAAATGGCACTTTATTGAAATTTACAAAAAATAAAGTAAAATACATTATAGATGATGTAGTTGCGATACACTCTGTAAATAAATTAAGTTTGGCTCAAGAAATTAATAAAAAGGCCGAACAATCAGGGAAAAACTATGGATGTTTTATTAGAAATTAATGTCTATGGTGAAGAAAGTAAACAAGGTTATTCCTTAGATGAACTAAAATGTGATATAATAGAATTGAAAAAAATCTTAAAAATTTGAATATAATAGGAGTAATGACTATGGCTCCATTTACAGATGATGAAAAAATTTTTAAGAATGGTTTTTCAGAGCTTAGAAAGATTAAAGATGAGTTAAACAAAGAATACTTTTGATAATAATCTTACTGAGCTGTCTATGGGAATGTCCAACGATTATAAAATTGCCTTTACAAGAAGGAAGTACATATATAAGAGTTGGAACGAAAAATTTTTAAATAATTTAAAGGAGGAGAATAGATTATGGGATTTATTAAAGAGATAAAAAGAATTAGTAGGTTTTAATACAGAAGAAGAAGATTATGATGAAGAAGAAGTTGTAGAAGAAACAAACAAAGAACTGTTACAAGAAGAGAACAAATGGAAATGGATACTGTTGATGACTTTAGATATGATGATTACAGTACTATTTTTTTATTGATCCAAAAACAATTTGAGGATTGTAAGAAAAATATGCAAACTTATATAGAAAAATGAAAAAAATGATTACAATCAATTTAGAAAATATTGGACCAAATGTTGCTCAAAGAATAATGGATTTCTTAGCTGGAGCTATGGAAATTAAAAATGCAAATTTTGCTCAAATTGCAAAAATGTATATACTATTGTTCCTGAAAATATGAAAGTTTACTATGAAGGAAAAAGAAGAGAAAAAGAAATTAATAGACTTTAGAAAAAGGTGAAAAAGATTTGAAAGAGAAAATTAAAGCTTTAGCTTTATTTTTCAGGTGGTTTAGACAGTGCTTTAGCAATAAAAGTGGTACAAGATCAAGGTGTTGAAGTTATTGGTTTGAATTTTGTATCACACTTTTTGGTGGAAAAATGAAAAAGCTGAGAAGATGGCTGAACAATTAGGAATTAAGCTAGAATATATTGATTTTAAAAAGAGACATATGTTTGTTGTTGAGGATCCTGTCTATGGTAGAGGAAAAGAATATGAATCCTTGTATAGACTGTCATTCACTGATGTTTAAAATAGCAGGAGAATTACTAGAAGAATATGGAGCTCATTTTGTTATATCTGGAGAAGTTTTAGGACAAAAGACCTATGTCACAAAATGCACAAGCTTTGGAAAAAGTTAAAAAGTTATCAGGTATGGAAGACTTAGTTTTAAGACCTCTATCTGCTAAAAACTTTTTACCTCCAAGCAGAGCTGAAATTATGGGTTGGGTTGATAGAGAAAAAGCTTTTAGATATAAATGGACGTTCAAGACACAGACAAATGGAACTGATGATTCATATGGACTTGTTGAGTATCCTAGTCCAGGAGGAGGTTGTTTACTAACTGATCCTGGTTATTCAAGTAGATTAAAAAGTTTTTAGAAGATGATGAACTTTCTTAAAGATGAACATTCATGGCTTTTTAAACTTATAAAAGAAGCTAGATTCTTTAGATTTTTCTAAAGGAAGATATTTATTTGTTGGTAGAGACAAAGAATCAAATATGAAAATTGCTGAATATAGAAAAGAAAAAAATCTAAAAATTCTATATTCATAGTGCGGAAGTTCCAGGCCCTCATTTAATTGCTAATGCTAGACTTGAGTGATGAAGAAATAGAATTTGCCAAAAAAATCTATTTTTCTAGATATTCTAAAGTAAAAGGAAATGAAAAATTAATTTAAATAATTCAGGAAATATAGAAACAGTAGATATAGTTGACTTGAAAAAGTTAGATGAAGAAATAAAAAAATATCAACAACTATAGAATAAAAAAATGGGGCTTATGCCCCATATTTTTTATTATTTTGTGTAGTCATAAAAACCTTTACCAGTTTTTTTGTCCTAATTGTTTTTCCACGAACCATTTTTTTCTTAATAAAGTATGAGCTCTATATTTGCTGTCTCCTGTTTCATGATATAAAACATCCATTATAGCAAGACATACATCTAATCCAATTAAATCTCCCTAAAGCTAGTGGTCCGATAGGGTGGTTTGCACCCTAATTTCATTGCAGCATCTATTCCTTCTACACTTGCAATTCCTTCCAGCATATATTCCAACAGCTTCATTAATCATAGGAACTAAAAATTCTATTAACAACAAATCCTGGAGCTTCTTCAACTTGTACTGGAACTTTTCCAATATCTTCAGATATCTTTTTAATTTTTTTCTACTATTTCAGTTGGAGTATGTAATCCAGCAATAATTTCAACAAGTTTCATTACAGGTGCTGGGTTAAAGAAAGTGCATTCCTATCATAGGTCTCTTTAGTCCTGCTCCAATTTCTGTAATTGATAAATGAAGAAGTATTTGTTGCAAAATATAGCATCTGCTTTACAAATTTCATCTAATTCTTTAAAATGTTTGTTTTTTTAATTTCCATATTTTCAATAGCAGCTTCAATTACTAAATCACAATCAGCACAAATTTCTTTTTGTACCAGTTGTAATTCTTCCCTAAAAATAGCATCTGCTTTCAGCTTGTTCCATTTTACCCTTTAGCTATTCTTTTTCAAAACCTTTTTGCTATTTTATTTTTCCATTTGCAGCAAATTCATTATTAATATCACAAAGTGCTACTGTGAAATCCTTCTGTTTGTGCAAAATGCTTGAGCAATACCTGCACCCATTGTTCCTGCTCCAATAATTCCTACTTTCATAATTCGACCTCCGTTTTACTTATTTTTTATATTCTACACCTTTAATTTTTTCTAAGAATGCTTTCATTCCAACTTTTTTTGATCTTCTGTTGTAAAAGCAACTTCCAAATAATTTTTCTTCTATTATTATTGCTCTATCCATATCAGTGTCAATTCCTTCATTTATAGCTTTTTAGAAGCTCTAACTACGAAAAGGAGCATTTTTTTAGCAATTTTAGCTGCTAATTTTTTTGTTTCTTCTAATAATGTTTCTTGAGGATAAATATGGTTTACAAGTCCAACATTAAGAGCTTCATCAGCTTTTAATAGCATTAGCTGTATAAATCATTTCTTTAGCTTTTCCTAAACCAATAAGTCTTGCTAATCTTTTGAGTACCACCAAAACCTGGAGTTATTCCTAGACCAACTTCTGGTTGTCCGAATACTGCATTTTCAGAACAAACTCTGAAATCACAACTCATTGCTAATTCACAACCTCCACCTAAAGCAAATCCATTGATAGCCGCAATAACTGGAAGAGGAAAAGTTTCTATTTTTCTGAATACTTCGTTTCCTTTGTTACTAAATCTAGCTGTTTCAGTAGTTGTTTAAATGAGACATTTCTGATATATCTGCTCCTGCAACAAAAGACTTAGTTCCTGCTCCTGTTAAAATTACAACTCTTGTTGTTTCTAAATTTATATTAGCAAAAGTTGAGTTTAATTCATTTAGTACTGCTGTGTTTAAAGCGTTTAATGCCTCTGGTCTTTCAATAGTTACAATCCCAATAAAATCTTCTTGTCTATAAGATACAACTGACATTTTTACCACCTTCCTTTAATATAAAAATTATGTGTATTTTTATACCTTTATAATAGCATAATTGAATACAAAAAGTCAATAAAAAGCCTATTGATTTTATCAATAGACTATGCTATAATTATTCGCAGTTAAGAGATTTATATATTTCTCATAAAAAAAGGGAGTAGTTGTAAATAACAGTATCAACATCACGAAATTATTTTCTGGTACTGTGACCATTTTTGGTAACAAGACTTTTGGTATGAATTATTTTTCATATCAAAAGTTTTTAGTTTTTAAAATATAGAAGAAGGAGACGATATGAAACATTTTACAAAGTCTAAAAAAACATTTATTTGAAGAGTTTAAAAACAAACTCAACTGGTTTAATTGAAGAGGAAGTGTTAAGAGAAGAAAAATATGGAGAAAATAAGTTTGTTGAAAAAAAGAAAAAGATGGGACTTATAAAAATATTTTTAACCAATTTAAAGATTCCCTTTGTAATTATTTTGCTTATTGCAGCAATTATTTCATTTTTCTCTGGAAATAAAGAAAGTGCCCTTGTTATAGTTCTAGTATTTAATTTCTGAAACTCTATTCTTGGAGCTTATCAAACTATCAAGGCTCAAAAATCTTTAGATAGTTTAAAAAGATGTCTTCACCTAAATGTAAAGTTATTAGAGATCATGAACAATTAGAAGTGGACTCAGCTGAATTAGTTCCTGGAGACATTGTTATAGTTGAAGCTGGGAGACATTGTTCCAGCTGATGGAAGAATTATAGAAAATTTTTCATTATTAGTTAATGAAAATTCTCTTACAGGAGAATCTAATTCAATAGAGAAAAACAGATGAAGTTTTAGGATATGAAGACTTAGCACTAGGAGATCAAGTTAATATGGTGTTCTCAGGAAGTCTTGTTAACTATGGTAGAGCAAAAGATTTTTAGTTACTGAAACAGGAATGAATACTCAATTAGGAAAAAAATTGCAACTCTTTTTAGATCAAACAGAAGAAAATGTTACTCCTTTACAAAAATCTTTAGATATATTTGGTAAGAGATTAACTCTTGGAATAGTTGTACTTTGTGTTCTTATCTTTTGGAATTTATGTATATCATGGAAATACAGTTCTTAATTCTTTATTATTAGCTGTTGCTCTTGCTGTTGCAGCTATACCTGAATCATTAAATCCAATTATCACTATAGTATTATCTATGGAAACTGAAAAATTATCTAAAGAAAATGCAATAGTTAAAGAATTAAAAATCTATAGAAGCTTTTAGGTTCTATCTCTGTTATTTGTTCTGATAAAACTGGTACTCTTACTCAAAAATAAAATGACAGTTAAAAAGAATTTTTATTAATGGAAAATTAGATAATGAATACTCTTTAGATAAAAAAATAAAAATTGATAAATTATTACTAGACAGTTTTATTTTATGTACAGATGCTACTGATACTATAGGGAGATCCCTACAGAAACTGCTCTTATTCATCTTACTCAAAAATATGATATGTCTTTTTAGAGATGAAAGAAAAAGATAGTAAGAGAATATCAGAAATACCTTTTGACTCTGTAAGAAAATTAATGACAGTTCTTTATGAAACAAAAAAACGCTAAACATATTATTTTTCACTAAGGGAGCTTTTTGATTCTCTTGTAACAAGATTTAAATATTATCTTGATGAAAATGGCAATGTACAAAATGTAAATGAAGAATTTATTAAAAAGATTGAAAAAGTTAACAACGAATTAGCTGAAGAAGGTTTAAGAGTTTTAACTTTTGCATATAAATATATTGATGGAGAAAAAGAACTTTCTACTGAAGATGAAAATGACTATATTTTTCCATGCTCTTGTTGGTATGATAGATCCTCCTAGAGAAGAGTCTAAACTTGCTGTTCAAGAATGTATTAGAGGTGGAATTAAACCAGTTATGATAACAGGTGACCATAAAATAACAGCTAGAACAATTGCTAAAAAAATATAGGTATATTTAGAGAAGGAGATATTGCACTTGAAGGTGTAGAACTTGAAAAAGATGACTGATGAAGAATTAGAAAAAGAATGTTGCAAACATATATCAGTTTATGCTAGAGTTTCTCCTGAACATAAAAATAAGAATAGTTAATGCTTGGCAAAAAAACTTGGAAAAATTGTTGCAATGACAGGGTGATGGAGTAAATGATGCTCCAGCTCTTAAAAAGGCAAATATAGGTATTGCAATGGGAATTACAGGAACAGAAGTTTCTAAGAATGCTGCATCTATGATACTAGCTGATGATAACTTCTCAACAATAGTTAAGGCTATAATAACTGGAAGAAATGTTTACAGAAATATTAAAAATGCTATAGGTTTCTTACTTTCAGGAAATACTGCTGCTATACTAGCTGTTCTTTATTCATCTCTTGCTAATTTACCAGTAATATTTCTCAGCAGTACAATTGTTATTTATAAACTTATTAACAGATAGTTTACCTTCAATAGCTGTAGGGGTTGAACCTAAAAATGAAGATATCTTTAGATGAAAAAAACCTAGAGATCCTAATGAAGCTATATTAACAAAAAGATTTTCGTCTAAACTTCTAATAGAAGGATTTTTAATTGCTGTCTTTATTATAGTCGCTTTCTATATAGGATTAAAAGATTCAGCTTTTAAAAAGGTTCTACAATGGCTTTTTGCTACTCTATGTTTAGCTAGATTATTCCATGGTATTGATTATAGAGGTCAAAGAAATGTTTTTTTGCTATAGGTTTCTTTAAAAATAAATTCTCATTGATTGCTTTTTACACTTGGATTTATTTTTATTAAATGCTGTTTTACTATGCCCTCCTATCTATCATATGTTTTGGAATTACTAAAATTAGAAACCAAATAACTTTATTCAAATTTATGTGTTATCATTAATACCAACAGTGTTAGTACAAATATATAAAGCTATAAAATATAGATAATAAAAAGAGAAGGCTATTGTAAATAAATTAAGGTTTATAATAGCCTCTTCTAATTCTTAATTGTAAGTAATTTACTAGTATCTTGAACAACAACTTGGTACTTTATTAGAAGAATTCTCCATTGTCACAATAGTTATCTCCCAGTTAAAGTAAAGAATATAATACAACAATCTTTATTATTATTTATTCTCTTAATTAGTTTTTGTTAAGAAGTCTGCAGTATCCTTTTTTTATTTTTTCATCTCTTGCAAAACCAATATACTTCAACAAAAGTATAACCATCAACTATTTTACCATCAAAGATATATTCAGTATTTTTGATGCTCAATGGTAAAACCAAGTTCTATCACAACCGATAATTTCAGTTAAACCATCAATAATTTCTTTACTGTTTTCAACTATCAAGTTTTTTTCTATTCCTCTAATCTTTAAATGTGGCATATCATCACCCCTATTCTATTATCTTTTATTCTATCAATAACTATATTATTTAAGCAGTATTTAAAAATAAGCTATCACAATATATTAACTGTAATAGCTCTGTTTTTTTAAATATTAATACCATCTAGAACCTGAATGGCAACATCCTCTGTTTTCTCCATTATAGTAACTATCATAATAATAATTATTTGAACAGTAATCTCTATTATATGTTCTTTCATACATTCCAAAAATTATGATATTGAGATTCTCCATTCATCATATATCCCATATGTCTTGGTCTATGGTAAAAAGTGGCTGCTATACTTGAAACTCCAACAACTAATAATAAAATAACAAAAATAAATAATTTTTTTCATATTGAAACCCATCTCCTTAAAATTTAAAATATTTTGTATATTATACAACTTTATATAGACTTTGTCAATAACTTAGACTATTTTTCTTACTAAAAAGCTAAGTCTACAATTTTAATACCATCAACAGCAGCACTCATAATTCCACCAGCATAACCTGCTCCTTCACCTATAGGAAAAAAATTCCTTTTATAGAAATTGATTCTCCCTTTAAAGTCTCTTAAAATTTTTAACTGGTGCTGAAGTTCTAGTTTCTGGTCCTATTAAATTCACTTTATTTGAAATAAACAATTTATTTTTACTCCAATTTCTCAAAAAGCTGAATGAAGATTTCTTCTTATATAATCTGGAAAGAAATTATTTATATCATATGAAAATAATTTCATCTTGTAACTACTTTCTATCTCAAAAACTAGTTTTTTTGATTTTTTTCATAAAATCTATAACATTTTTGATATATAGCTCCATAATTTCCAACTATCTCATAATTTTTTTCTTTTCTAATTCCTCTTGTAAATACATACCTGAGAAGATTTGACTTCCATAATCTCTTTCAGATACTCCTACAACTATTGCTGAATTTGAGAATTTCCCATTTCTTGTAGAATAACTCATACCATTGACAAGTGAAGCTCCCTATTTCAGATGAGGCATTTACAATTTCTCCACCTGGACACATACAAAATGAGAAAGTTCCTCTTGTTTCTTTTTTTATTATTAAAAGCCATATTGTAAGTTGCTGCCTCTAAAAGTGGATTTGAAACAGCTTCTCCATATTGCATTTTTATCAATATCTTTTCTTAAATGTTCTATTCTTACTCCAATAGCAAAAGGTTTATTCTCCATAGCAATTCCTCTTTGAATATAGCATTTTATATGTATCTCTCGATGAATGTCCTATGGCAAAAATAACCTTATCTATATCATAGTTGTATCTTTTTTCCACTATCTACTTCTAAAAATCTTTAAAGATTTTATTTCATTATTTTTTTCACTTCTATATCTTCAACAAGTGAAGAAAAAGTAAAATTTTCCTCCTAAAGATTTTAATTTTTTTCTCTTAAATTTTTTTAACTACAATTCTTAAGACATCTGTTCCTATATGTGGTTTGTAGTTCCAAAAATTTCTTCTTGAGCTCCACACTCTATAAATTCTTTGAAAAACTTTTTCTATATATTCACTTTTTAATTCTAGTATTTAACTTTCCATCAGAATAAGTTCCTGCTCCACCTTCTCCAAACTGTATATTTGAATTGGGATTTAGAATAGAAGTTTTTATAAAATTGTCTGTTGTTATATTTCTTTTTATCTACTTCTTCTCCTCTTTCAAATACAATAGGAATATATCCCTAATTCTGCTAGTCTTAGAGCTGAGAAAAAGTCCTGCAGGTCCCTGTTCCTACAACAGCAACTTCTCTTTGAGGATAAAGTGCTATTCTCTTATCATAACTTTCATCTTTTGCTAAACTTAATTTTTGAATATTTTTTTCTAAATTTATATTTTTCTTTTAAACTAATCTCTAAAGTATAGATAAATTTAATATCATTTTTCTTTCTACTATCTATAGATTTTTTTAAATATTTTTAAATTTTCTATATTATCCCTAGAAATACCATTTTTCTCTAATTCTTTATATATTTCTTTCTCTTGATTTTTTTATTTATTGATACAATTATATTACTAATATTAACTTTCATCTATTTTTACCTAACTTTCAATAAATCGTGTATTCTGATAACTCCTACAAAATTATTATCATCAAACACTGGTAACACATTTATTTGATGAGGTCTATCTTCCATGATTGATAAGGCTTGAGTTGCCATTTCTTCTTTATCAACCTTTAGTATAATTAGTTGTCATTATATCACTAGCCTTTAAAGCTAAAGAATTTTTTTCTTTGTGGCTTAAAGCTCTTCTTATATCTCCTTCAGTGATAATTCCTACTAAAAGACTGTTATCATCATTCATTACACAGACTACTCCAAGTTTTTTCTCACTCATTAAAATTACGATGTCTTCCATACTTGTATTAGCTTTACAAAGAGCAAGAGCTTCACCTGTTTTTCATTAAATTTCCAACTTTTGTTAATAACTTTCTTCCTAAACTTCCACCTGGATGATACATTGCAAAGTTTTTGAGGTGAGAAATTTCTAAGTTTCATAAGACAACCTGCAATGGCGTCTCCCATAACAAGTGCATTAGTTGTAGATGACATAGGTGCAAGATTTAAAGGACAACCCTCTTCATCTACATGAGTATTAATATATAGGTCTGAAGCCTTAGCAAGTCTTGAATTAATATTTCCTGTCATTCCAATTACAAAAGGCACCTATATTTTTTTATTGCTGGCATTATTGCAAGAATTTCATCACTTTCACCACTATTTGAAATGGCTAAAAACTATATCTTCTGGATTGATAATTCCTAAGTCACCATGTAAACCTTCAGTAGAATTCATAAAAATACTTGTTGTTCCTGTTGAAGCAAAAAGTTGCTGAAATTTTCTTACCTATTATTCCTGTTTTTACCTATACCAGTAATAACTACTTTTTCCTTTTACAATCAAATATTTTTTTCTAACTACTTTTTACAAAATTTTCTGATAGTTTATTCATTCTCTTTTCTAGAGATTTTTATTTCAGTGTCATAAATATTTTTTTAGCAATTTCTATAATTTCTTGATTTAACATCTTCTATCCAACTCCCTACTAATAAATTATATTGTCTTCAGTTATTAAAACATCAACTTTCATATCAAATTCAGTTGTTTCAATACCTTCTTCAATTATTTGTTTTTCAAAGGCTATAGCAATTTTTAGCATTCTTATGAATAGCAAAAATCTATCGTAATAACCTCTACCAAAACCTACTCTATTTTTTTATCTCTATCAAAAGCTACTCCTGGTGTAATAATTACATCGATTTCACCTATATATTCTTCTCCATCAGGTTCTGAATTACCAAAAAGGACTTACTATATATTTATTTTTATCTTCTATTGCTATCATTTTTCCTTAGTATTACCTTAGGTAAAACTAAAGTTTTTCCCAGCCTTTTTAATATATTCATTTATTTTTATCTGTCTTAACCTCATTCTTAAAATCCATATAAGACATGATGACTTTTAGCATTTTTGAAATCTTCATTTTCTAATAATTTTTCCAATATCTTATCGCTGGCACTTTCAATATACTCCATAGATAAGTTCATTCTTCTTTCTTTAATTAGATTTCTAGCATCCTTTTTTTATTCATTATGATCTAGCCTCTCTTTTATATTTTTTTAATATCTAACCAGAAATTAGTTGCAACAGCTGCTCCCACTTTCATTTCTTGCCTTAATAACAGTTTCGACATCATAAGTCAGATAACATTCTATGTCACCTTTCCATTTTTGAATTTTTCCCTTTCTTTTTCAAGGTCTACTTCTATTTTCTATCATTTGTGCAACTTCTTTTCCTAAGAAAAACAATAATTTTTGGAGATATTAGAGCAATCTGCATATTTAATAAGTCTAAAAGTATTTTCTTTTCTTCTACATCAAAAATTTTTTTATTTTAACTTCTCTTTTAGTAAGTGTAGTTATATAATAAGCTTCAGGAACTATCCCTGCAAGATCAAAAAGTCTTATAAGGAATTCTCCACTTGATTGAGTTTCAACCTTATAATCTTCAGCAAGATATAGCTTTAGGGATCATTTCCAACAAATAGAACATCTGCATTTCTATTTCCCATACCTATGTATACTTCTTGTTTGTCCTTAGGTAAAGTCTCAATGCCTACACTTCCAAGTTCAAATTTTAATTCTTCCCATAATTCTGATATTTCTTCCATGAGTTATCACCTACTTATTCTATAGTAAATAATTTTTGTAACCTTATCTTGACTTGTAATTTCACAATTTGGCTTTCTTAACATTCCTGTGAATTCATCTTCCAATGTTTCTTTTAATTATACTTAAATGATTGCTATCCTTACTAACATGTGCCAAGAATACTTTCTTCAATTTATCTGTATACATCTCTTTGATAAACTTTTGCACATTCATTATTTGAAAGATGTCCATTTCTACTTTTTAACTCTTTCCTTTTAAAATTCCAAGGATATGAACAATTCATAAGAGTATTAAAATCATAATTACTTTCTATTACCATTGCATCTACATCTTTAAAATATTCTCTAACTATATTTTGTTATATAACCAATATCAGTAGATATTGCTATTTTTATTAAGTTGGCTTTCTAATTTTAAAACCAATCAGTTCTTTTCAGCATCATGCATTACATCAAATGGTAAAACCTTTGACTTTATCATCAAGTATAAAAGAACCATCTATAAATTTTATTAGAGATTTATCTATTTCTCCTAATTTACTTTGCTCCTGCCTTTGTAACTTTCAGGAGTTATATAGATAGGAATATCGTATTTTTCTTGCTATAACCCTGCTCCATTTATATGGTCACTATGCTCGTGAGTTATTAAAATTGCTGATATATCTGATAATTTTTTACCTATCATTTCCAATTTTTCTTCAGTTTTTTACAACTAAAACCTGTATCTACCAATAATTTATAGTCTTCTATTTCTACAAAAGTCGAATTTCCTGAGCCTCACTTCCTAGAATTGAAATATTCATTTGTATTATTCCTTTCTTTTTATCTTTTTATTTTTATGCCTTTGAGGCTTTATTGTTACATCTGTAAAAACTATATTATCACTTTGATTTAAAAATAAACTCTATCGTTTTTGCTATATCTTCACTTTTTTTATATGCTTTTTCATCATCATCACTATTCAAAATATGTATTATTCTGATAGAAGTTTGTCTTAGTCATATCTGGATAGATTGTTATAACCTTAACATCATTCTTTCTAACTTCTTTCAAACAAACTTTTTGAAAAATTGACTAAGACCTGCTTTTGTTGCTGAATAAACACAAGCTAAAGGACTTTCTTTTATTTGCAGTAACTGATGAAATATTTATTATTGTCCCCTTATTTTTCTTTTTAAAGTTCTTAAAAATATTGACTGATTACAAGAGGTGCTTGTAGATTTACTGATATCATATTTTTTTAATCTTGGCTATATTTATCTCTTCATGTAAACCCAAAAATAAGCAAGTCCTATTGAATTTACTATTAAATCAAATTTTATTTTTCAATGAATGTAAAATTTTTTTCTAATTCATCAAGTTTAGTTAGATCACAAAACAACAGGGAAAAAGTTTTCATATTCTTCAAAACCTTAGTTTCATTTTTATGAAATTTCTAGCAACACCATAAACTTCATAGTCCATATTTAATAATGTTTTTTTGCTATCTCATAACCTATTCCTGAACTAGCTCCTGTAACTCAAAGCAATTTTCATAAAAACTCCCTGATATTATAGCAAAAATAGTTCGTTATTAACAAACGATTACTTGTTAGCTTTATAATGGTTCCAGAGCTCCTCAAAGGCTCTTTTCACCATTATAGGACGTCGCAGTAATCTTAAATATAGATAACTTACTTATTTTTGCCTACAATAATATTAATTAAATATATATTTTTTTCAATATTTATATATTTCAAAAATTTTTCCTTAATAAAGTCTATCATATATGATTTTAATTTATCAGAATATGTATAAACTCCATCAATACATTCAAAAGGATAGTATAGAATTTCAGACTTCTTATTTTGATTTCTCATCTTTTTAAATATTCTTTTGAAGTTCTAAATACTCCTATACTACATCTATGACTTTATTTTTATCTATTTCACTGAATAAATATTCTATCATTTCACTATAATTTTTTCAAAATCATCTGTATATATTAAAGGGTCTATACAAATTCTAACTTTCCAACCTTTATTTTTGCAATTCTTTTAATAGCCTTAACTCTATTTTTAAAACTTGTTGTATATTTTTCATTTTTAAAGCTATCTCTTCTGGTGATAAAGTAAAAGCAATTATAAAATTATCTAAAAACATCTAAATTTAAGAACTTATCAATGTTTCCTGACTTTGTTCTCAATTCAATTTTTAAATCTTTTTATCTTTGATAAAATGATACCACTTTTTCAGAGAAAGAACAGATATTTTCTATAGCTAGTAAATCTGTATCATAAGACACACAAAGATATAGACTTTTTAACTTGTTATAAAGTTCTTCAACTTCTTCAAAAACTTTTTCAATATCCACAAAAATAACTATATTCCCTGAAGAATAAACTCCTTGTAGATAACAATATTCACAGTCATAGACACAATTTATTGTAGATGAGTATAATAGAGTTATCATTTTCAAAAATCTTCACAAACTATAGCTCCTTCATAGATCATATTGGGTTTATTCGAAGCTAAAAATTAAATTTTGGCCTAATTTTTGTAAGTGAAAATCTTGATTATTACTAGAAAATACTTTTTATAATTGTCTATTTCATTATTTTAGCATCTCTAAATTTAGATAATATCTCTAAAGTATTCTTATTACCTAGAATTTTCTTCTCCACATAGATATGAGAAAATCTATTATTTTAAAGCAATTTTTCTTTTATTTTATCCTCAGGTGAAACTGTCTTTTCTGAACTATTTTTCTGAGAGATATATTTTTATTTCTTCAAAAGTTTTTAGCTTGAACCTTGAAGTTACTTCAATATTCTCATATTTTTAATATATCTATGTTTCCATATTTTATTTTTAAATACCTTAATATATTAAAAAGCTCATAAGTCATTGTATCACTTAATCTTAAATTTTCTAATACTTTTTATCAATTCTGTTCAGTAATAGTGAAATCACTGTCATCATTAACAGTCTTAAAATTTACTAGAAATTTATAGATATTATTATAGCTTTCACTGAATAAATTTTCATCTTTAAAATCTACTAAAATTCTATCCTCAGCTTTATTTTTAATATATCAGATACAATTTTTTAAAACCATAATTTTATCTTTTAAAAAATGGAAGCTGTTTGAAAAACCATAGCTTCCATATCAATATATTCTATATTTTCATCTAACTATACTATCAAAAGTTGTCAAACTTCCTTCTAAAAATTATGTTTGTAAATCATCTCTGGATAGAAATCAAAAATCTGAGTAAGCATTTTTGAATTTTTGATACATACTATATCACCTAATTGAGAATTTTTTTATTACTTGCAACAAAGCCAACATTAACTATATAGTCATTTTTTTCTTAATGTCTTTTTTGAAATTAGATAAGTTAAAAGCTGTAGCAGATTTAACTCTACCTGTCCCACTGATAATTAATTTTACATCTTCATTAGAAAATACTTGAAACTTTGTATAGCTATTGTCTTTTTAAATTAAATAATGATATTAAAGGCTTGGTTTCAATATATATTGCTGTTACTATATATACATTTTTACCTCATTCTATTTTTAAATATCATAATTTTTCTAATAGTTCTTCTATTGTAGCAGGTGCAGTTCTTACATTTTGAACAACTTTTTCTTTGCTACTTTAAGTTCAAAAAGGAATTTTTGTTCTCTCAAACAAGCTTCATATATAGTGTTATTGCTGTTGACATATCTAAACCAAGTTCTTCACAAAAAGCATGAAAAATTTTCTCTGTTTTTCATCTGTATTAATTGTTAGTGTAGCCATAAAAATCCCTCCTATTTTTCATATTCTAATATATAATAATAGTAAGTACTTATCAATATTTATTTAATATCACTTTGCTAATTCATAACTAATATCTATAAGTTTATAAATTTCTTTTAAGTTCAACCGTTCCATCAAGGCAAAATAGTACACCAGTGTTTTTATTCATATGATAAGCTGGAAAATATCTTTTTATTATCTATAAGCTTTCTCAATTTCTTCTGGACTATTATGTAAATTAATTACTTCAACAAGTTCATCACTATCTAAGTTAAGTTTTCTCTTAGATAGTGTCAATATAACAGCATACCATTTCTTACTATATTTTCTACGAACAACTGCAGTTTTAGGAGATTTTTCCATAGAAATTCTAATTCATCTCCATATTTATTTTTAATATAATTTATAATTTCATTTGTGTAATCAGTCTTAAATATCCCATCTTCAAAAACATTCTTTTCTTTATTTTTCTAAAACTTCACTATATGCCCCATAAACTTTTTTCACTATAACCATTTCTTCTTTCTTCAAGTAGATGCATACATAAGTTTCATTTGTTCTGCATCTATTAGTTCAGTAAAAATTGAATTATCTAAATTGATTTTTTACACACATCTTAAATTGATTGTTCAATAAAAATATCATAGTAATATGAATCATCTTTTTAATTTAAAACCAAATTTTTAAGCCTTTTTCAAATCTATTTTCTTATCTTTTAATAAAATCTTTACTTCTCTCATAGAATTTCCTCCATATTAATTATATCATTTTGAATTGAAAAATTTTTACTATTTTATTAAATTTTTGATAGAATATTTATATCAAAATCAAAAAGGTGATATTATGTTTTTCTTTAAGAAAAAAGAAAATTTATTTGTAGATATATTAGATTTAAAAAGTGGATTGTAGTGAAATTATAAATATAAAAAGAAGCAAAACTTGTTTATGTAAATGGTAAAGGTAAACTTACTGTTGAAATAGGAAAAACTGAACCTAATATTTGGCAAGCACCTTCTAAAAATAAAGTTAAATGATATTCCCTTATACAAAGTAAAGTTTCTGATATTCCTACTTGGTGTAATTTACTTTGCAACAGGTTATGGTATAGAAAATGCTAATTGTAAAGAATTATTAGAAATACAAGAAAAATTAATTCTGACTATGTAAATTTAGAAACTTCTATAAATAATATGAAAGCTTTTATTAACTTTATTAGAAAGTGGATTTTTATTTAATTGCTGACGCTATTTGCTATCCAACTGATGGTGAAAATTTCTTTTGGAATGTTCCAAATAATTTAACAGAAAATTTAACTAACTGCTCTGCATATTTAGGAGAAGGTACATATGTATTTAACCAACCTGTTTATTTATATCCTACCCAAACAACTAATTCTTATAATAAAGATAGAGTTGACTATTATATTGAAAAATTTAAAAATTCAGCTGATAACAAACCAAGAGCAATAGTTTATAATTTTGAAGAGTTTATAAATTTCATAATTGATGGACATCATAAAGCTTTGTGCTTTCTACAATACTAAAAAGAACCCGTAAGTTGTATACTAATTATTCCAGATAGGATTTATAAAAAAATTATTGTAAGAATATTTGTTTAAATTTTTCAGGAATATTAGTAGATTATAAAAAATATTCCCAAGGAATATACTCGATACATAAAAAAGAAAAATTTTTCTCCCAGTCAAGAAAAATTGAAATTAAAGATGGAATAGTTAATAATAGAGAATGGGAAAAAGAATATATAAACTCAGCTAAACACTATCTTTCAATTATTGATTATGCTAATGTCATAGATATAATGCAAGATAATGAAAATAGAAGTAAATGATATTTTTATAAGGAATTGCTTGGAAAAATTTTGATAAAGATAGTCAAATAAAAATGAAAAAGCTACTTTATTTATTGAATTTACTGATATAAAAAGCTCAAGAGATTGCTTTTAAAATATGCTAGAAAAACTTTAAGGGAAGAAGAAATTGACAAAGAATTAAAAGCAATTAGTATAGAATTTTTATTAAGTGCTAAAAATAATGAAGAAGTTGAGAAAAATTTTTTATTGATTATCTTGTTTATTATTCTGAAAACAAAGAAGATCCTATACTTAAGATTATAAATTTATATTGGGAGGAAAATAATGGATAAATTTTAAAAGAAAAAAATAATAAAAAGCAACTTTTTAAAGGGATTGATAAAATAATTGAAAGTGAATACAAAAATCATCCAAATGAAAAATCTTATTCATCTTGTAGAATACAAGAAGGTTATAACGACTATTTGAAAATTGTTTTTAGAAAGGGAAAAATTAATTATTTTAGATATAATTTTTGAGTGGTCTACTACTCTGATGAAAAATAAACTGTGAAGAATTAAAAGAAACTCAAAGAGATGATTTTGTTAAAGAAATTGTTCCAGAAATAAAAGCTAAATTTGAAGACTTATTTTTTTAAATATAAAGATAGCTTTTTATTTTAGGTATAAATTTTACTAATTCTTGAATTTGAAGGAGAAGAAGGCTTTAGCTAAAGATAGAATTTATAAAGAAGAATTTTTATTTTGAAAATAAAAAGAAAAGAAGAATTAAAAATAAAATGGAAGAATACATTAAAGAAGTCTTCTAGAAGAGAAAAAAAGCTATTAAAGATGAGAGAGAATGTGTTATTTTTGCTGGAAATCTTTTTAGATTTTTAATTTAATGGGATATTCAGAAAAATATATAATTGAACTTATAGAAAAATTTTACAAGTAATGAAATCAGTTAAAAACAGGAGATTTGACACTACTTTAAAAATGATATTAAATACTATCTCGATAAATGGACTAGAGAAATTTTTTTCTTAAGTTAGATTCTGAAAAAGTTACAGAAGAACAAATAGACTTATATATTTACTTGCACTTTTAAAAATAAAATATCGCACTTATAGTTTTGATGTTAAAATGCTTGCAATGATTTAGAAAATGCTATGAATAATTATTCTTCCTCAAAAGGCTAAACAATATTTAGAAAAAGGAAGTGGCACTTTAGTCGATGAATTAATCCATTATAAAGATAAGGACTTAGAGTGTAAGGCTAATGATATACTTTCAATAGTTGATATAAAAATAAAGAATGAAGTTTCAAGTTCTTATGAAAAAGCTTTAGACTTTATAATAACTCTATTAAATAATGGTTTTCCTCATAGCTATTCAATCAAGTTTTTCTTCAAAAATCTGAGAAAAATATTTTTAGATATAAAAGGTCTTGCTAAATCTTCTACTCATAGATTTTTAGAAGAATTTTTAGATTTTCCAGAATTATATGATAAATTAGAAGTTTATGCAAAGACAGCATGAAAGAATTTGAATGGTATCAAGATGTAGAAGCTGGAGAAAAAGTTTATTACCTGGAAGCTATGCAGTTTTTGCTTTTAGGACTATACGATGAGAAATACTTTCCTTTAATTAAAGAATACTATTCTAAACTAGATGATGAACATCAACTGGCACATCAACATTTTATCACTGCTTTAATTGACAGATATGGACTTACAGAAAAATCTCTACCTATATTCTTAGACGGCTTCTTATCTGGGCAATTTGATAAAGTATTTAAAAAAACTTAGCAATTTTTTATTAGAAGATGAAGAAAAATAAAAATTACTAATAAAAAGAGCTAGAAAATTATGGTAAGCATGAAAGACAAACTATCCCTATACTCTATCTGGGGAAATAAATGGAAAAATTTCTGTAAACATTCTATAAAGGAGAAGTCTTATGGATAACACTTTAAAAGAAAAAGTTGTAAATACTATTTTTGAAGGGTTTATAAAATAATTGAAAATGAATACAAACATCATCCTGATGAGAAACCTTATTCATGTTCTGTCAATACAAGAAGGTTATAATGATTATTTTAAGAATTGTTTTTTAAAAAGAAGAAATAAATTATTTTAGACATAATTTTAATTGGATAACTAAATCTGATTTAAAAATAGTTTGTGAAGAGTTAATGAAATAAAAAGATGATTTTTGAACAAGAAATAGTACCAGAAATAAAAGCTAAATTTGAAGACTTATTTTTCAAATATGAAGATAGTTTTCTATTTCGTTATAAAATTCTATTAATTCTTGAATTTGATACTTTATAGTAATGAATTTTTATATTGAAAATAAGAAAGAAAAAGAAGAATTAAAATCTAAAATGGATGAATACATCAAAGAAATTACTTTAGAAGGAAATAATCTTTATTAAAAGATCATAGAGAGTGTTATATTTTTGTAGAAATTTCTTAGATTTTAATTCTAATGGAATATTCTGAAAGGTATTTGATTGAACTTATAGAGAAAAATTTTACAAGTAATGAAATCAACTAAAAATGAACAAATAGAGAGTGATTTTTAAGTATAATACTATCTTATTTTTTTAGAAAACTGGACTAAGAATATTTTTTTCTTAAACTAGAACCCTAAAGGAGTTACAGAAGAACAAATAGATCTATATGTTTATAAAGCATTATTTCAACTGAAATACAGTAAATATAAAGACGATATTATATATGCCTATGAAGATTTAACAAATGCTTCAGATATTTATTATTCTCAAAAAGCCAAACAATATTTAGAAAAGGAAGTGGTACTTTAGCTGATGAATTAATCTATTATAGAAATGAATATTTAGAAGAATTTTAGATTTTCTTGAACTATATGGTGAACTACTCACAGCTAACACCCTAACGAGTGCTAGAGCCACGAGTGTTCTAACACATTTAATAAAAATTAATGGGGAAAAAAATGAAAAAAGAAGAAAAAGTAGCAGAATTTTTAAGGGAAGAAGGTTATAATGTTTCAGCTGAAGATATTTTAATAGGACAATTTGTCCCTAGTTTTTACAAAATTTTTATTACTTTTGTACCTAAGTATGTTTTTTTGGCTTATAATGATAAAGAATTTTTGTTATAGGAACAAATGTTTGGAAGGGTACTCAGATAAAAATAAGTTAAGATCTTATTCATTAAATGAGGTAGATATCAAATTAAAAATGCACTATTAAATGGCAAATTAGTCCTTACTTTTTAATGATGGTAAAAAGAAAAATATAGAATTTTTAAATTAAATTTTTGCTTCATTTGCTTCAAGGAACTTTAAAAAGCTTTAGAACATTTTTGATAGATAAATTTTTTTAGGAGGTATAATGGATAATTTTTAAAAGAAAAGCTTATAAATACTACTTTTTGAAGGGCTTGATAAAATAATCGAAAGTGAATATAAAAATCATTCAAATGAAAAATCTTATTCATCTTGTAGAATACAAGAAGGTTAAAATGACTATTTAAAGATTGTTTTTTAGAAAGGGAAAAATTAATTATTTTTAGAACTGATTTTGAATGGTCTACTACTCCTGATGAAAAATAAACTGTGAAGAATTAAAAAGCAAAATGGAAGAATACATTAAAGAAGTCTTCTTAGAAGAGAAAAAGCTATTAAAGATGAAAGAGAATGTGTCATTTTTTTGCTGGAAATCTTTTAGATTTTTAATTTAACAAATCTTAGCAAGAAGTCCTCTACTTCTATAAGTAGGGGATGAATTGCTTTTTATTTTCTTGAAATTGTTTCAAAAATATGATATAATCAAATCAGTTAAAAGTAACAAAAAAATGAATATTTTTTGAAGTAGAATTTTGTATTGAGTATTGGTGGAGCAAGTAAGGAGGAGGAAATGAAGATAATTAAAAAGCATATAAATTCAGAATATATCCTACCTTAGAACAAGTAATCTTTTTCTCAAAAACTTTTGGTTGTGTTAGAAAGGTTCATAACCTTATGTTAGATGATAGAAAGAAAGATTATGAAGAATATAAATCAACAGGAATTAAAACTAAATACCCTACTCCCCGCTAAGTATAAAGAAGAATATCCTTATTTAAAAGAAGTTGATAGCTTTAGCTCTTGCTAATGCACAATTAAATTTAGAAAAAGGCTTTTAAGAATTTTTCTTAAAAAATAAAGATTTTTGGTTTTCAAAATATAAGTGTAAATCTAACCCAGTCCAAAGCTATACTACAAATAATCAAAACACAATATACATTAAAGATAGCTACATAAAACTTCCCTAAATTAAAAATCGCTAGTTAAAATTAGACTACATAGAGAAATAAAAGGTATAATTAAATCAGTAACAATAAGTAAAAATAGTCTTGACCATTATTTTTGCTTCAATATTATGTGACGAAGAAATAGAAGAATTAGCAAAAACTAATAAAAATATTGGAATAGATTTAGGAATAAAAGAATTTGCAACAATGAGTGATTGTACAAAAGTAGAGAATTTAAAACTATCAAAAGAATATGAGAAAAACTGAAAAGAGAACAAAGAAAAACTATCAAAGAGATGTAAAGTTGCTAAAGATAGCGCCAAAAACTATCAGATAGTAAGAATTATCAAAAGCAAAAAGAAAAAAAGTAGCAAAGCATCCATAATAAAATTAGAAATAAAAAGAAAAGACTTTTGTAAATAAGTTGAGTACAAAAATTATCAATAACCACGATATAATCTGTATAGAAGACTTAAATATAAAGGAATGTTAAAAAAATCACAAATTAGCAAAAAGTATATCAGATGTAAGTTGGAGTGAATTTCGTAAGACAACTAGAATATAAAGCAAAATTGGTATGAAGAAAGATTATAAAGGTATCCTACATTTTATCCAAGTAGTAAGACTTGTTCTAGTTGTGGTAATATAAAAAGAAACACTAAAATTATCAGAAAGAATATATCATTGTGAATGTTGTGGACTAGAAATAGATAGAGATTACAATGCAAGTATAAATATATTAAGAAAAAGGTTTAGAAATATTAAGAGAAGAAAAAGTGTTAGAAAAACATATCAGGGTAGGGACTACCTGAAGAGCTTTGTAAATATATGTGGCTAACAAAAGCACATACTTCCCAAGAAGCTCCCACTTCTATAAGTGGGAGTGGTTCACTTTTGATTTACTGTAGAATTATAGTGCAATATGACAGATAAAAAAATATTTCAGAGGTTACTACATATTTAAACTTGGAAACAATTGCATTCATAATAAATAATTTTATTAACTTTTTTTATGGTTATCCTTATATTTATAAATAAAAGCTAAGTATTTCTATCTATCTTGTTTACTAAAAACAGTGTTCATAATAATTGGTGATTTATATTTAATACCAAAATTTCAAGTCAATGGAGTTGCTTTTTCTAATATTCTAGTAAATCTTTTTAATATTAATATTTTGCTTTATTTGTATTATATAAAGAAGATTTATTTCCTAAATTTAGTTTAAATTTTTGATAAGGCATTAATTAAAGACTATTTTTTATGGAGGTAGCTTTATTGGATTACAAATAATACTTGATAATTTAATATATGTGCTTATTGTTGGAAAAATGATTACTACTGTTAATGAACAAGGAAACTATTGAGTTAGCTAATAATGTTATATGGGGCCTTTTTATTGATTCCAATAATGTCACTTGGGGATATTATAAAAAGAAGCTAATACTCTAACTAATTATAAGATAAAAATATTTTTCTAAAGTTATTGTTATAAATTTTATTTTTATTCTTAATTTACTTGCTATTTTTCTGATGCTTTCTTAGAAAAAGTTATGCAATTAAAAGATTATACTCTTATAACATCAATTATAAAAGTTTCAACAATTTTTCTATTTATTCTATATGGTTAGTTTAGTAGTTGATAACATTTTTATAGCACAAAAATCAGTCAAAATATTTATTCTATATTTCAGTTATTGTAAATCTAATATACTATCCAATTGTTTATTATTTAGTAAAAATTAATTTCTTTTATCACAAATATCAATTTTATATGCTATATGTTTGGTACAGGAATGTTGATTCATATGTTATTAAGTTTCATATTTTTATATTCAGTAATAAAAATCAAAAGAAAATAATTATAAGTAAATAAATATAAAAATATTAAAAAGTTTCTAGTATAAGTTGAAAAACTTAATAATTTATCAAAAATTTCTAGTATATCTTTAAATAGTATTTGATAAAAATAAAGGGGCTAATACCCCTTTATTTTCTATAATCACTTAAAAGTTTACCTTCATAAGTTTTTCCATTCTGTCCAACCATTAGCTGAACGCCCTAAAACTAATATTGCAGCTGCATCTGGTGAAGTTGCAATATAATTCTCTTTGAAAAACATATCTATCTTCAAGTTTTTTCTATTAAATTTTTTCTTATTAAATCTTCAATTAAATTTTTTATTTTTCTAAAAGTAGAAGGATTATCTGATTTAACTCCTAAAAACTATAGAAGTTCCTTTTAAAAATTTCAAATTTTTCATTGGATAAAAAGTCTTCCTTTCCTGAAGTAATCTTACCTTTTAAAACAAAGGTAATTTTTTTCCATATCGTTTGTTGCTTTATCTTCAGGTCTTTTTCCAAATTTTTATAATATCATCATAGAGACTTTCAAATCTAGCTTCCATCGATAGAAGGTTCCATTCTTCTAGTCTACCAAGGTATTTATTCATATATAGTTTACTATTTTTTTATAACCATGGACTTCATCATCTCTCTTCTCATGAAAAGCTTTTATTACTTAAATTAGAGTTGCTTCCAGTTAAAGTTAAATTAGAGATAGTATCTTTAAAAGCTTTATCATTTGCTCTAACTCGTTATCTGAATAGTTTTCCTTCCAAGCCTTATTAGGTTTTTGTGGGAAAATATGCTCTATAGTAATCTTTTTCATTTTCAAAATCAATTAATTCATTATGATTATAGTTTTCTAATTTCTTAAAGACATAATTTAATTTTTCCTTGTCTTTTATATACATTTTTAATTTCAAAGCACTTTCTAACTCTTCATCAGTAGGAAAATCTTCAGCCATTAAAACATCAACCAAATTTTTCATAGTAATTTCGTGATCTTGAAATTTTTCCATACATTCCTTGAAATATTTTTATTTAAAGCATTAGTTGGCTTTTTCAGTGATATACCTTTCTCCATAGATAACTTTGAAGTAGGATAAGGATATTTAGAAGTTCATCTTTTTCTAGAATATTATCCTTATAATCTTTTAATATTCCTATAAGAAAGGTATTGATAACAGTTTTTATCTAAAGATTTTAAATAGTCTAATTCTCTTTGAATATCTCTATCCTTTTTCTAAACTAGGGCTTGATAATATATGAATAAGCCTCAGAATATTTTTTCATATCTTCTAATTTCTCATCATTTTCTTTTTCATAATATACCTTAAAAGTTTCAAAAACTTTAGGCTTTAGAAGAAATTTTCTCTGTTTTCAATGTCAAATAATCTCTGATAAAATCTGAAACATAGCTAGTTATTTCACTGCCATCACTAACTTTACAGTTATTTTCAATAGGTATCCATATTTCTTTTATATATACGGTTTTGTTCTCCTCTTTCTAAATCCATCAAAAATATAGTTTCTGATTAAATCTCCTTGTGACAAGTCTAAACCTGTTGAGTTAAGACTTTCAAAAATCTTTTGAGGATCATCTTTACCTTTTTCAAGAGCAATATCTATATAAATTAATTTTTTTCTATTCCATTAGATAAATGCTTCATATCCTCAAAGGATAAAGTTTCCAATTCTTTTTCAAAAATAGATAATTTTTCAACATATTTCTATCTTGGAAAGCTTCCAATTCATTAAATTTATTATGTGAAATTTTATTTAATATATACAGATTTTTCTTCAGGGGGTAATAATTTTAATTTTTATTTCTTTTTCAGAATAGGGATTAACAACATATTGGTTATATATTTTATCAGCATCTTTTAGCTAAGATTGTACCTTTTTAACTTAAAATATATTGCCAAAAACAATAAGGTTAAGGTAGTCATTCTTTGTTGACCATCAATAACATGAAATTCCTTTTCTCCAACTCCATAAATTCCATCATGTATATATACTATGCTTCCTAAAAATAAGAGCTTACTTTTTCATTTTTCCTGTTTGTAATATATCTTTAAATAATCTTTTTGACACTGCTTTTCCTGCCAATTATAATCTCTTTGGTAAACAGGAATAGAAAAGACGGTATCACTTTCTGAAAAATAATTTTTGTAATCTTTCTTTCACTTGCCTTCAAAAATATATCTCCCCTTCAATTTTTCCTTTATATATCAAATATTAGCTTATATATGCTATTTTATTTATAAGTTTCTTCTATATATTATACTACGTTTTTAATATTTTTTTGTAGCTAAAAATTAGATAGAGGATTTTTATATTTTGATTTAGAAATTTTTCTCTGCTCTTGACTTACTAATATATTCTGGTTCTACTGTAAATATTAGCATCTTCCCTATTTAAAGAAAGCTCACAAAGAACAGAGGCTCTAGGGAAAGAGTTGTATCTAGGAACTATAATAGCATTTTTCTCCTAAATTTTCTTTTTAAGATATCTGCATAGTTTATTGCTCCATCTCCAACAAATACATATTTTTATTTTTATCTAGACTTGAAAGTAGATTAATTAAATAATCATCTTGACATTTCCCTTGATATTTATAGTAAACTCTTTCTTTTCTAGCATCAATTAAAGGAATAATTTCATTTTTCATTATCACTTGCCATTGCTTCTAATATGTCAAGTTCATTCACTGCAACAAGACCTTTATTAAGAGCCATAGCTAGACCCTTAGCTATTCCTAAAGCTATTCTAACTCCTGTAAATGAACCAGGCCCTATTGCAACTGCAATTTTATCTATATCTTTAATATTCAAATCTGAAATCTTAAATAGATTATCCACTATTGGCATAACTATGTTTGAATGATCACTGATAAACTTGTCTCAGCTATGACACCTGCTTCACTATCATATATAGAACAAGTACAAATCTTTTGTAGATGTATCAATTCCCAAAAAGCAACATTGAATTTTTTCCTCCTTCTCCTTGTTTCCTACATAGCTGATATCAACTATTCTTTCATCTTCTTTTTCTGCATATTTGAATTCAATTCTTATATATTCTTTAGGTAAATCTTCTGATATTATATTAGCCCATTCAATTAGAGCAACTCCTCCATTATTGATATAATCTTCATAACCTATCTCATATATTTCTTCCGAACTACATAATCTATAGACATCAAAGTGATATAGAGGTAATCTTCCTGATAGATATTCAAGTACATAGTTAAATGTTGGACTTTTTAGATTTTCTTTTACTCCAAATTCTTTAGCAAAAGTTTTTTTGTGAATGTAGTTTTACCAGTACCTAAGTCACCTATTAAAGCAATAGCTGTATTTTTCTTCAACATAGTTAGCCAGTTTTTGCCAATTCATCTATCTGACTAAAAGTCAAAACTTTTTCCATTTCTCTCACCTTTTTATTTCTTATTAATTTTTTTCTATTATGTTTGTTGTGGACTTCCCTTCAACAAAATTTAAAATAATAACTTCTCCACCATAACTTTCAACAATTTTTTTGTTTCAGGTAAATCTTCTTTTTGTAATCTCCACCTTTTTACATGAATAGAAGGCTTTAAACAAGCTATTAATTCTTCAGGAGTATCTTCTTCAAAAATAACAGTATAGTCAACTGATTTTTAAAGCATCAAGAACAAAAGTTCTATCATATTCAGAATTGATAGGTCTTGTTTCTCCTTTTAATCTCTTTACAGAACTATCTGAGTTTACTCCTACAATAAGTATATCCCCTTGTCTTTTAGCTTCAGTTAAATATGTCACATGTCCTGCATGAAGGATATCAAAACATCCATTAGTAAATACAACTTTTTTTCCATTCTTTTTTGCTTCTTCTACAAGTTCTGTAGCTAATTTTTCTATTTATATTCATAGAAACCAACCTTTCCTTCTTTTTTTCAATGTCTTTATGAAATCACAAATTATTTCTGCTGTCATACCCCAAATCGGTTCTTCCTCAAACATATAAATATATACATATCTATTAGGAATTCTCCAATCATTTTCATATCTTTTTAGGGAAATTATATTTTTAATATCAAACTTTGCCTTATTACAAATTTCAACTTCCCTTTAATTGCCTCAGTTTCCAAAAAATTCTATAGGTACTACTAGCAACTTTTTCAACTTCATCTCTATTATAATTGATTTTATCTAAATTTTCTATATTTAATTTACATATATAGCACTCAATTAACACTCCAAGAGGTGCAACCAAAAAGTCCAAACTTACTAACATTTGAAATCTTATTTCTTTTTATTTGTAGCTCTTCCATAGTTTCTCTTATAGCTGTTTCTTTAAAACTTTTATCAGTCTTGTCTTTTTTACCACCTGGAAACGAAATTTCTCCTGCTTGTCTGATATTTTTAGCTCTTTTCTCTAGGATAAAGCAATCCTTCCCATCTATATTTGCTATACAAAGCATAACAGCACTTTCAAAATAACGTTCTCTTAATAAAATTCTATTTTTTTATTCATTTTTTTCCTTCCTAAAATTTTATGAATTTACTTGGAACAAAATCTGTAAGCCAAACTTTATTTTCTGATAAGTAAAATTTATAGTTTTTCTTTTAACATAGCTTCAGTATCTATTTCAAGAATTACATATTTTTGAACTATGTCTTGTGGCAACATTCTTTGCTGTCTCTAAATCTGCTGATAGATGAACATGTTGTCTTTCCATCTTTTTTTATTCCTTCTTTTTATACTTTCTACATTTTTTGAAAGCTGTTCCATGATATAGAACAGCTGGTGGAACAACTTCTTTAAGCTCTAAATTTACCTCAATAGAATGTCCTTGAACTGCTCTTATCTTAGTTTTATCTTCATTAAAACTATATCTTTTCTTATTGTTTTTCATTTACAATTCTTTCTAATGTTGTAAAATCAATTTCTCTTCCACTTTTTACTAATTTTTTCTATTAATTCTTTTTGTATCAGCCCAACCATTTTCATCTAATTTTAAATCTATAGTTTCTGGTTTTATGTCTTAAAAATAAGACTGATAAATTTTTCCTAGTTTAACATCATTATCCATTATTTTTTCTCCTTTAATTTATTTATCTTCTATAATTATACTATTAAAAATCAAAAATGTGAGTATAATCACATAATTTTTTTAAGAAAAAAATGTGATTACACTCACAAAATTTATAATTTCAATTTTTCTATACTGATAATAGAAAATCTTTTTCTGAATAAAATGAAGAAAAAAATCTTTGTCTATTCCTTCTGTTAAAACAAAATGATATTTCACTATATTTTTTTATTTAAATTTTTATCATAATAAAAACATCCATCTGTTATATTTACAACTTCTATAGCTTCTGTGTATCTTTTTATTAAGATAGGAATGAAGATAGCTAATATCTGTTCCGCCACTAGAATATATTTCTTTTTTTGCAAACTCTTTAATATCTTTTTACATCCTCATAATAAGTTTGATTTTCTTTAATATCATTATCACTCCAGTAGATAATATCAAAGAGATAATCCTTTTTCTTTTTATTTAGGCCATATAACATGTTTATAAATTTTTTTCTAAATCATCTTCAGTAATAGAACCAGAAACATCAATAGCAACTACCAATTTACTACCATTAATCTTTTTTTATTTCCTTTTAAATATAATTTCTTCGTTTTGCCTTTTTTTCTATTTAAATTTTTTATAAGTTTTTATTACGTTAATATTTAAGGATTTTTGTTATGATTCTTTTTTTAACTTTAGTATATTTAAAAAAATAATCTGCTTTTAAGATTTTCCTTTTTTTCTCTCATAAATAGCTCCTTCTGACTTTCCATAAGTTTTTGGAAGAACTTTCATATTCTATTTCAAAATTACTAATTTTTATTATAGATTTCTTGAACTTTATCTTGAAAATTTTCAGAATCTCCATTATCTTCCATTGTAATTTGTTTTTCCACTTTCTTTATAAAAAAATATCATGATTATCTAAATCAGCTAATTTTTTGCTCTAAACTCTTTTTCCATTCAGAAAAAAAGAGAATTTATTTTAGTCTTTTTCTTTCTTTTTTAAAAATAATTCATATAATCTTTCTTCTAACCACTTGTGCCTCAAATCAAAAAAACTCTGGAAAAATCATCATAACTATATTTAAAAAAATATTATAATATAAATCAGAAATATAGTCATAATCTATAATTTTTATTTTTTTAAAATTTTTAAAAAAATATAAAAAAATATCTACATTTTTTTGATTATTTAGCAATTCTACACATATTGAATTAACATAATAATCTGTTATTATATTTATTAATAAGTTATTTTTCTTTAAATCTAGTAAAATGATAAAGATAGTGATGTAATAATTCATGAAAAAAATTATAAATAGAATCTCTTTATTTCCAAACACAAAGTTATTTTTCTTTATTATTTACTATTAACTGATATTTTTTTCAATTTTTTTAAAATTAATATAGATTTCTATTCTTTTGATTTTTCAAAAATTTGCCTTTGTATAGGCTAATTCATCTTTATGATTGTCTTCAATATCTTTTTATGTCAAATACTGAAATTAAGAGATTTATAAAAAAATGGAAATTCATTTATATGTTCAATAAGAAGTTTTTTCAATTAATTTTTTTCTTTCATTTTTCAGAAGAGATATCAAACTTTCTTCTTCTCCTATTCACTTTTTATTTCCATAGTAATTCACCCTATACTTTTTAAATTTAATAAATCTGTTACTTTTGTATAATGATTTTTCCAAGTTCACTTGTTCTAGAAATTTCTTTTTAAAAATTTTTTTACAGCTATTCTTCTCCAAATAGATTTATTTTTTTATTATTTTCCTTTTTGCTCTTTCTTTAAATTCTTCAATTAAAATTATAAACAATAAGGTATCATTTTTTTAAATACTTCAAGTATATCATCAAAATAATCTAAAAAAATAATTTTTCATCTTTATTTAAAGTTTGATTTATAATAAATTTTTAGTCCTAATTTTTAATTCTGTTAACATAATGGCTTTATTTATAACTTCACCTTGTTGATTTAAAAATATTTTTTTATCATTTTCTAAACCTTTATTTACTATAATTTGATTATGCACATCAATGTCATCAAAGTTGTTCAAGTAGTGTTAGATTATTCAAAAAAATTTTTTTCTTTGTTTTTACTTGAAAAGAAGTATTCACCATATTTAGAAATATCTAATCTTCCTGCTTTTGAATGTTTCAATTTTTAATTTTTTTCCATCTATCATTTAACAAAGACCACGAACCCAACTGAGTATCTTGTTCAAGCTCTAAGCTAGTATCGCCATGACTAATAATTTTCTTCTATTTTCATATCAGAAATAGCTGAAATGAGTATATCATTGTATCTATTTTTCTTTCATGAAATCCAATATATCATCTTTTTGAAGGTTTGTATTCAATAAATATCTGTCTTCTTCTCAATGCTGAATCAGAAAAAAATCAAAATTACTTATATATTCATCTCCATAGTTTGAACTACACATAACTAACATATTAGGTGCTTTTATACCATTTATTCTTCTTTCAAGCAATCCAAATAATAATGGAGTTATTGAGGCTTCAGCTCTCAAAAAGTTCATCAAAGAAAAACAAGATATTTTTTTATCAGGATTATCTAAAAATCTCTTGAAATATTCCCATATTTATCAATTCAACAACTTTTTCTTTCTTCTTCAAAACTAAAAATTTTTTAATAGTTTTTACAACAGGTAATCTGAAATCTTCTGATGACACTCCTTGCAATCTAACTATTTTTTTAATTCATCTATTTCCAATTCTTTAATATTTATTAAACTTTCAACCAATGAAGTTTTTTTCCTGAACCAGATGGCCCTATTAAATGAATTGTTGTATAAGGTAACATTGTTGTAATTTCTTTTTAATAATGTTTTTTTATCATTAATTATTATTTGTCCAAATTTTTCCTATCATAAGTCTTTTCTCCCTTTATTATTTAAAACTTTTACAGAAATATTATATCAAACTTTTTGTGACATATATTGTCTCAAGTAAATATTTTTTTAAAAAGCAAAAAAATAAAAAAAGGCTTAAAGTTTTTTTACTCTAAACCTTTTCTCTAATTACTATAAATAAATTTTTACTTCTATGTTCAAAATCTACTGCTACAATAATTAACTGTTCATCTTGGATATCAGCAATTAGACGATAATCTATTTTTTTCTAGTTCCCATTCTTTTTACTGCTTTCCTCAAATAGTTTTTAGATTTAATATCCCTTCAGATTTTTTTCTTTTTAGATATTCTTGAACAAGTTTTTAAATCATATTCTTCTTCAATCTTTTTCAAAAATGATATTTTTTTAATGTATTGAGATAAATTTGTTCCTTTACTTTTTAACATATTTTTTACTATTTCTTCTTCCTCATCATTAAATCTAATTGAAACAACTGACATATAATCACCTCTTTATTATCTAGTTGTCTACATTGTAATACTTCTTTAAGTTAAAATCAATCACCAAACTCTATTCTTAGCAAATAGTCTCCAAAATTAGCGTTTGTAACATAAATATTTCTTTTTTTATGTCTTTATTATAACAACTTCTTCTAATAGGTTATGTCATTTATAAAAAGAGAACTTTGAACCTTTTTTTAATTTTTTACAATTTAAACTATACTAGACTCTTATATTTCTCTTTAATATACATGTTTAAACAATATATCCCAGAAACTTTTTATCAGTTAGAGCTTTTTAATTCCTTTTTTTAATTTTTTTCTACATCTTCTGTTCTTCCTTCAACTTCGGCTTTCTTTATAGCCTTCTCTAACTCTTTTATAACTCTTTCTTTTTTTCTAATTTTTTTCAAATTCTAATGGATCTGGATTTATAATATTACTCATAAAAAAATCATCTTCTTTCAATTTTTATTTAATAAAGAAAATCAAGTAAGAAATTTCTAATTACCTAAAAATGTACTAAGTTCTTTATTTATTTTTTTAATTCTTTACCAAAAAAATTTCAAACATTCTTTTTTTACATCATTTTTTTATACTAATACTAAACATATTATTTTTCTTGAATATTTTTTTGTATCCCTTTTTAATTCCAAATTCAATTCCTCAAAAAAATTTGTTGATTATTGTAGTTTACATTATCTAATTTTTGTAACTCTAAATCTGCTTTTTTTCTCTTTTCTTCTTCAAAAATCACTCTAACTTTTTTTCAATTTTTTTATTTTTCTATTTACACCAAATAAATCTAATTTTTTTAATAATAACATAATAAAATTACTCAAAATTATTCTAATAATCATTTCTAATGGAAACCAAAAACATTTCAGGAATCATAAATTGTTTTTTTGAATGTATTCTCCCAATATTCCAATAGCAATATTTACAAAAAAATTCCAGCGACTAATTGTAATATAGCATCCATTTTTTTCAAGAAAAGATTTAGAGTTATCGAATAATATTTTTTATTGCATCCACTACTGTAATTAAAAAGTTGTTTTTGCTATTTTTTTAAGAGTTTTTTTAAAGCACCTTTTACTATTTCTATTATGATATCAAAGAAATTTTTTTAAAAAAATTTTTTTATTCCATTAGGAAATATATTAGCTAAAATTTTACCAATTTTTTTGAGCTTACATACTCAATTATTTTTTTCAGCTGAATTTTTTTAAATTTTTCTAATGTGCTTTCTTCATTATTTTTTTATTTTTTTATATTTTTCTTTTTATTTCATAAATTATAGGTGGAACTAAATAATATATTAGTTGACCTGAAATCATCTTTCCTACTTGTTTAACAGTTTCTTTTTCCAGCATCTTTTTGCAACCTTAGCTTTATCAATATTTTTTTATAAGTTACTTCTCCTTCTTTGTCTTGAGATTTTTTTATCCCTTCTTTTTATTTTTTTCTTTTTGACCTCAGGTTTTTACTTTTTCCATTTTCATCCAAAAATTCCTTCATCTTTTTAATTTTTTGAGTAGTTTTTTTGGATCTCTATTTTTTACCCCCTTCTAATTTTTTTCAATTATTGCTTCAGTCATCTGTTCTGGAGTTGCCTTATAACTAATGTCAATTTTATTTCCATCTTTATCTTTTTACATAATTTCCATTTTTCATCTTTAAGAAAAAAACTTTTTGCATCTCCCTTACATTGATTAGTAGTTCTTCCCAACATTTGAAAATTATCTTCTGAATTATAAAATTCTTTAATTGCCTTTTTCTCCATCCTCTTTTAAATATTTCACATATACTTTTGCTTGAGCAAGTGCTTGAGTGTGATCGACATCAATCTCTTTAGCATTACCTATTTCATCATAATCTTTTTCTATATTTAGTTTTTTTCCCTTTTGTATCATATCTTTATCTTCATATTCTTTTCTTTCTTTTCCGTTTTTTTATCTATAACTATTCTTTTTTTAAATAATTTTTTTCAGGTTCACCTATTTCTTTTTAGCAAGTTTTTCTTTACTTTCCTTTGAGTTTTCTAAGTTATATATATTTTTTTATTTACTTCTAATGTATTAGATAAAGGATCATTTTTTTATCATCATAAGAGAAATTAACTATTCTATTGTATAATTGATCAGCTGTTATGTTATAGTCACCTGTGTCAAAAAGGTTCTAACTGTTTCACCTGCGACATCCATAGCACATGCTTTAAGGAAATCTTCTTGCAATACTTTTTCTAGATTATCTAATTCTTTTTACTCTATTATTTATATTTTTCTATCATATCAATATATGTTTTTATCTAATTCTTTACATAATTTTTTTCTTTCATCAAATAAATTTTTTTAAAAATTTTTTTCCATATAAACTCCTACTTCAATTCATTAGAAATTTTTTTCTATTTCTTCTAAATTTTTTTCTTTACATCATTAATTTTGTCATTTATAGCTTCTATTTTTTTCTTCTGCTTCCTTTATAGATTTAGAATAATTCAAGAATTTGATATCTTTAGTTGAATAAATATATTCTTCATCACTAGTGTCTATTGATATTATCCAATCAAAAGTTCCAATTTCTGGATAAGTTTTTTGCTGAATCTCTAATTTTTACTTTCAATATCTTGTAGTTCTCCTTCTTCTAAATAATTATTTTTTTAAAAAAACATTAAATTAGTAAGTATATTTTTCTTTTTAAAAAGCTAGCTCTATTGAAGTGTATAAATGAAAAAAAGATTTTTCAAAAAAAGTATAATAAATATTGTATTTTTGTATCTTTTAAATTGCCAATAGTTTTTTTGGAGACTCAATATCTTTTAATTTCATATTTTCATTTAGTTTATTTTTCTTTAACTAATTCTTTTTATAATTAGAGATTTTTAGAAATAAATTTGATATTTCTAAGAAAGGTAATATTTTTTTATCCATTGTATCCAACAAAGAATTTAAACTTTCTCTGTAAAGTTTTTGCTGTTTTTATACATTCTTCAAGATATGGATTTTTGTAATTTTTAAACTATCTTTATAATAGTCAAAAATAAAATCTTAGAGTTACATATAATTTTTGTGCTATATTAATTGCTTCTAATTTTTCTTTCAGCCTTTACACTTCCAAAAGGATTTATAACTCTATTTATAGTAGTATTAAGGAATCCTTCATATTTTTTTCATATTCTATATCATTTTTTTCTAGCATCTCTTTCTAAAACTTCTAATTTATTGTTTAAAAAAATTTATTTCCTTGTCAAGTTTTTGGAATTTCTATATTCTCTAATGTAAATTCACTATAATCAGTTTTATTTTTCTGTTAAGATTCCTAAATTACTAAGATATTCTTGTATATCTCTAATATTTTTTTCCATAGTTCTTCTCTTTTAACATTAACATGAGTTATCTCATTAGTTAGTTTTGTATAATTTTGATTACAAATATTATATATTTTTTTAATTTCATCTTTGTCATCTTTACCTTGATATATCTCATTAGAAATATTTTTACTGCTAAAATTAAAAAAATACCTGGTATTACTATTCCTACTTCAACTGTTTTTATTTTTCTTGCTCTTTTTACTTCATCATCACTTTTTTTGTATATCATCTATTTCTTTTCTTAATTTCTCTATATTTTTGTACTAATGAATAAAATTTAGACATTTTTTTATCTTCACCTTCTTTTTATTTCATCTTTTTTCATAATAGTAAATTTTTATTAGCTTTTTTTCAACATCTAAAAAAACCAACAATTTCATTATCTTTAACAAAAAAATTGAATTTTTATCTCCCTTAAAAAGAAATTGTATATTTATCTTTATTTCCTACAACTTTAAAATCAACAGCTATAATATTAATTTTAGGTTCTCTTTTCTGAGAAGATTTTTTTATTGTTTTTCTTCTTGAGAGATAATAAATTCCTCCATTGAATTATCATCACTTTTTTTCTATTTTTTTATAAAGAAAAAAATAAAAAAAACAATTAAAATTATAACCCTCAACAATACTAAATACCAGTATTTTTATTCATTTAAAACCCCCTAATTTTTTTACATATTTTACTTTTTTTGTATTATTTAATAGAATTTATAAAAAAACTATTATCAAAAAAATTACCATCTACTTGTGATAGAAGCATATAAATGAGAATCTCTATCTTCATTTTTCTTCTTCAACAGCAAGTTCCTCAAAAATTTCATTTAATTTATCAAATAATTGCTTATCAGTAGGTAATATTATTTTTCTTTCTTTCATATACAATTTTTTTCAATTATAGGTTCTATCAGATTTCTAGCAAAACTTCCACGACTTGAAGAAGCATACATATCTTTTAATATGCTTCCATCAATTATATTTTTTTAATTTATCTACAGCTATAGAGGCTTCTTTTTATTTATTAAATATTCATTAGCTACATCAGTAAAAAAATTTTTTTCTAAAAATTCTAACCATTTCATCAGCATCTTCTTCGATAATAGTATCTAAAGTAGCTTTTTGTAACAGACTGAGCTGCACTTCCACCAGCAAAAGCTCCCACAAGACCTCCAAGTACACCACAAATAGCTGTCCCTACAACTGGAATAAATGAACCAACAGCTGCCCCGGCTGCTGCTCCACCAACCCAACCAGCCGTTCCTCCAGCTACACTAGCTACTGTAGTTGTTACATTTTTTTAAGAGTTGAGCTCCTGAAATTCTTCCTCTAAATATATTAACAACATCACCTACTGATAATAGAACTAAAGTTACCCCACCAGCTATAATATTTCCTCTTAATAGTTTAGATGCTGATTTCATAGCAGCTGCTCCATGAATCATTTTTCTCCACCACTTCTAAAAGCATTTACTAAATATGCTGAAGCTTTTTGGTCCCATTCCTTTTTATGACAACATCAGTTGCTCCAATAAGTACTTTATTTAAAAACTGTTCTTGATAATTGACTTGTAAATATTGAACTAATAAATGAAAGACCTGTTATTTTTGAGACCAGTCCAAGTTGCATTTTTTTAAAAGCTACCTCAAATTCTTCTCCATTCCAAATTGAAGTTGCAAATGTTATAGCAACACTTATTCCAAATGTTTTAGTACTTATTATAATTCCGTTTTTTTAGCATCAAAAAGAATTCCATCAATATTCCCAGCTTTAGCAATATTTTTTTAGCTTGTTGATAAGTAATAGAACCCTTTTTTTACTATTTTTTTGCTTCTCCAGGATCATTTACTCCAGGAACTTTTTCCCTCTTCTATTTTTAGCCATAGCTTTCACTGCTCCATCATACATATCAGAAGGAACTTCGATACTCATATTATGTAAATTCCATTTATATCTTCATATGAATATCTAAATTTCCCATTATTATCGAAGCATTCATTAATACAACTTTGAGGATTTCTACAATATTTCGTTTGAATATATGAACCATTTACTATTCTATCTGGACCATTTTTAAGATTATTATCACCAACTAATTGAGCATTTTTTCCCAGATAATATATCTGATAAATGATTCGCTTTTTTTCAGCTGCAAAAGCCATGACCTTGTTTATTGTTAACTATTTTTATCCATCCCTAAATTAGTTTCTGAAATAGATATATTTGAATAAATAATCCCTGTTAGTTGGATACCTTTTATTTTTTTCAACTATTAAATTATCTAGACTCTTATTAGTTTTCTTCAATTGATTTTTCTTTTTCTTAAACAACTAATCATAAGTGTCATATAAATAAGATTCACTATATCCATTTCATTTATTTTTCATTTTTAGAAAAAAATTATTTTTTTCTCTTTTAAAGACATCTCTATATATTTTTATAACAATGATAGATAATTTATAATCTAATAGAAATTTATTTTTCTATATTTTTTTGTATAGATAAAAGAATAGATATTTTTTTGAATAGTCTTCTACTTTTTATATTAAGAAAAATCTATTAATTTCATTTTTTTCTGTTTCTGACATATAGTTAAGAATATAAGAAAATACTTGTTCTAATAACTGAGTTTCTCTAAATTCTAAAGAAGCACTTTGACTATAAGAAATTCCAACTTTTATTAAAATATAATTTAAGATATTATTATATTTAGAAAAAGGCGAGGTTCCATTTTGTTTACCTCCAATATCTAAATAATATTCCTTAATAATTTTCCAGTTTGGATTGTAATCAAGATATTTTTTTATAGAATCATTATTATAACTTAAGATATCTACTATACTTTTTTTAGTTCATTATCATTACATTTAGCTAAAAAAATTCTAAATCTGCATCATAAGTGTAAGACATTTTTTTCTAAATCACTTCCCTTTTTATTACTTCAGTATTTATATTACCCTATCTTTATACCTTATTATAACAACTTCTTCTGACAAATTATGTCATTTTTTTAAAAAAATAAAATTTTATTTTTTTATTTTCTTAAAAAAATAAGTTGTAAATAATACATATGGTATTATACTTATCTTTTTTTCTTTATTTGTCAATCACTTTAAAGAAAAAAATATAAATTATAGAATAAATTAATCAAAAAGAGAAAGTTTTAATATTCAATAGTACTTTCAAATCTTATAACTAAATTTTTATATACATAAAAAAATGTGAGTATATTCACATAATTTTAAAAAAATATGATTACTCTCACAAAAATTTATAATTTTAATTTTTTTATACTGATAATAGAAAAGCTTTTTATCTATTTTTTTCTGTTAAAACAAATTTTTTTATTGATTTCTTTCTTCAATAAAATTTTTTTATTTTTTTAATATTAATATTGGTACTTTTTTCTTGAAAATAATACTCTATTCTTGGAGTATATGAAACCATAAAAAGTATTTCTAAGACGAATATACTTATTTATTCTTTTTTTACTTTTTTCTACTTCATTATTTTTCATTAAAGTACTCCGTTTTTTTCTAACTTCCCTATCAAAAAAATATTTGTTTATAGGATATTTGACAGATTTTTTTCAGCAACAACTCTTACTATTCTTTCAACTTTATAAATATCCTTTTTATAATTTTATTATTACTATAATACTCCGTTACAGTTGGAAAACTTTTTAAGTTATAAATAAAACTTTTGATATCTCTTTGACTTATTTTTTTACATTATCTTTTTAATATTTTTTTAAAGTTAAAAGCTTCACTATTTTGACTTAATGTATTGCTTGAATAATTTCCCCAAAAAAATAAAAAAAGAGGATTTTTAGTTTTTTATTCTCAAAAAAATCCTCTCATATTTCTCTCTTTAATATCTAGCATCAGATTTAAAAAAATTTTAGTCAAGAAACTTTCATTTGTTAAACCTTTTAATTCTTTTTTTAATTTTTTTCTACATCTGAGGTATTCCACTCAGCTTCAGCTTTTTTTAATAGCTTCTTTTTAGCTCTAATATTCTTTTGTCTTTTTTTCATTTTCTTTTCTAACTTCTTCCATACTTGTTAAAAGATAACTCATAATATCACTCCTTTTACAATTTTTTTCAAAGTCTAATGGCTCTGGATCATAAAAAAATTATTCATACGTATAACTTTCCCTAAAACGAGTATTTCTTCTTTATATTTTTTTATTATAGCACTTTTTTTCAAATAATTTATATTTTTTTAAAAAAATAATATTTTTCTTATTTTTGATTTATAATATTTTTTTAACAATACACACAGTTTATTATACTATCATTTTTTGCTTATTAATTAATAGATAATTTTTCTAATTGCTTGGTTGCTAAATAAGTGATATAATTAGCTTAAAAAAATCAAAAATATTCTATCAATTTATAATTTTTGAAAGGAAGGTATAAAATGACAGAAGAAATAATGAAAATAAACTTGCTAAAGATGAGGAGCTAAAAAAAGATTGCTTTTAAAAAAATTATGGAAAAAAATTTGAAAAAAACTTTTTGAGGTGTTAGCAAAATGATTATATTATCTAAGGAACAAATCTTAAATCTACACTCTCAATTAATTAATAAATTTGGTGGAATTGACGGTGTAAGAGATGAAGGACTGCTAGAAAGTGCTTTAAATAATGCTTATGGCGTATATTTTGGACTGGAAAAATTATCCTACAGTAGAAGAAAAAAAGCAGCAAGATTAGCTCTACTCTTTAACTAAAAAAATCATCCTTTTTCTTGATGGAAATAAAAAGAATTGGAGTTCTAATTATGTTAGTATTTTTTTAGAAATTAATAAAATGGAATTAACTTGTAATAATGAAGAACTTACGGATTTAGGTTTAAAAAAATAGCAGCTTCTCAAAAAGTTATGAAGATATCTTTAGAATTTATAAATATTCATAAGAAAGATATCTAAATTAATAATTTTTCCTCATAAAAATAGACTATATCTTAATCAATTTTTTTAATTTTTTTAATGATATAATACTCAAAAAAATATTTAGATATATTTTAAGGAGGAAAAAAATGAAAAAAACTTTAATATTAATACCAGCTTTAAATCCACCAAAACAATTGATTGACTATGTAAAATCTTTATTAGATAATAATTTAAAAGATATTCTTTTAGTTGATGATGGAAGTAAAGAAGAATTCAAAGAAATATTTGAAATAATTGAAAAAAATTTCCAGATGCAAACATTAAAAGTATTTAGACATGCTAAAAATTTTGGAAAAGGAAGAGCATTAAAAAAATGCTTTCAATTATTTTTTTAACTTTACCCAATTTAGATGAGTATAATGGAGTAGTTACTGCCGATTCTGATGGTCAACATAGAGTTGAAGATGTTATAAGACTTGCAAAAAGAAGTGGAAGAAAAATCCTAATACATTAATTTTTAGGATGTAGAGATTTTGACTTGGAACAAGTTCCACCAAAAAGTAAGTTTGGTAATAAAATTACAAATGGAGCATTTAAACTATTTTTATGGTAAAGATATTTCAGATACTCAAACAGGATTAAGAGGCTTTTCCAACTGCTATAATAAAAGATTTTTCTTGATATAGCTGGAGAAAGATTTGAATATGAAACTAAAAATGTTAATTTTTTTGTTTCCAAAAAGAAATTCCTATAAAGGAAGTTGGAATTGAAACTATATATTTTTGATGATAATTCAGAAACACATTTTAATCCAATAATAGACTCTATAAAGATATACAAAGTAACTTTATCACCATTTTTTTAAAATATATAGCTTCTGCCATTTCATCATTTGTTTTTAGATATTTTATCTTTTAAATGGATTTTTAGTTTTGTTATTAGCTTTTTGGAAACATAGAGGGAGCTTCAGTTATAACTATTGCAACAATAGTTGCAAGAATAATATCTTCAAGTTTTTAATTTTTTTACTTAAACAAAAAAAATTTGTTTTTAAATATGAAAAAAAATACAAAAAAATCTCTTTTTAAAAATACTATAGTCTTTGTGCTATACAAATGCTAGTATCAGCTTTCTTTGTCACTTTAGTTTGGAAGCATACTAAACATTCTGAAACAAGTATTAAGATAGTTGTAGATAGTGTTTTATTTTTTTGTTAAGTTATTTTTATTCAACAAAGATGGGTATTTAAAAGAAAATAAATACGAGGGAGAGGGGTTTAAATGAGTGAAATAATTTTTGTCAAGTGAACAGAGAACGGTTGCTAGATATAATGAAAATGGAGTTATTAGGGTAAATGGGGGACCTGGTAGTGGAAAAAAACTTTAGTTGCTGTAAAAAGAGCTATTTTTTTAGCTAAAGATTATAAATATGCTGAAAAAGGATGATAAAATCTTATTTCTTTTCTATAATAAAAGTTTAGAGAGAACTATAAAGAAAATTATTTGAATCAGACAAAGATTATGAAAAAGTAAAAGATAAAATTGAAATAAAAAGTATTGACGCTTTTTTTGGTCAGTGATTATATCAATACTAATAACCAAATTTTCTTAGAATATCTAAATAAGGCTAGAAATAATAAAATTTTTTTATAAAATCATATGATAAAAGAAGAAAAGAAAAGAATTGAGAAAAATTTTATTAGCTAAAAAAAGAAGAATTTAAAAAAATTTTTCTGTAAAGGATGCTGAATTCATTTTAAGTGAAATAGATTGGCTTAGAAATTGTTGCTATAAAAAAAAGATTACTTAGAAATAACTAGATATGGAAGAGGAAGTCAAAATAAATTAACTACAAATGACAAAGAGGAAATTTTAAAAATATTAGATTTTTATAGAGTTCTTGTCCCAGAAGAACAAGAACTTAGATATACAGATTTTTATGATATTGCCTTTATTATTTTTTTATCTTGTTTTTGAACAAGATAAAAAAATAGAAATAAAAATAAAAAAATACAATCATGTTATAGTGGATGAGGCTCAAGATTTATCAAAAGATACATTTTAGATTTATAAATTTAATCTGTGAAATTTCGAAAAACTTCCGGAAATACTATATCTTTATTTATGGATAAAAATCAAAGTATATATCCTGTACAAGCTTGGATATTTGGAAATAGAACTTTAAAAACAAGTTAAAAATCAATATAGATAGAAGTACAAAGCTTTTTCTTTAAATAGAGCATATAGAAATGCAAAAAGAAATTTTTTTGATGTGGCTAAAAAAACTTAATCCCGAAACTGAAGTTGGAGATATTTCAACTGATAAAAAAATCAAAAATTTAACTTTAACTTTTTAGTGTAGATAGAGGAATTAAACCATTATTTTTTTAAGATATCCAGATTTAAGCTTTGAAGAAGGAATTAAAAATTTATCTAAAAAAATATTGAAATCTTAGTTGATAAATTTAATTATAAAGTATGATGATATCTCTGTTATCTCACTAAATAAATTATATAATCCTAAAAAAAGAAAGAAGAATATAAGACTGAAGTAGATAGAATGATAGAATCTTTACATGACAAAGGAACTGATGTTACAACATATTATTCAGCAAAAGGAACAGAAAACAAAAGTAATTTTTTTATTCCTAGTATAGATGAATTTGATATTGATAAATTAAGTGAAAGATATCCAGATAAAAACAAAAGAAGAAATCTTAGAAGAATTCAAAAAAATTACTATATGTTGGAATGACAAGAGCAACAGAAGTTTTAATAATATCTTCTTTAAAACTCTGAAGCATCAGATTCTTTTAAAAAAATTACTTGAGGTTTTTTTGATTTTTGAAAATGATTTTATCAATATAGATACAGATTCTAATGATTTCTATAGTGTTTTTTTAATAAGGAAATAAATAAAAAAATGAAAATATAGAAAAAAATTATACAAAATTTTTCAGAAATAAAAGAAGTAATAGAAGAAGAAAAAAATACTGATATAGTTATACAAAAAGAAAAAGAAGCTTTAAAAAAATTGATATAAATGAAAAAAAGATAATATTGAGATTGAAAAAGAAATAGAAAAAAAAATTCCCTTCAGCTCATAAGTTCACTAAAATGGGGCTAATAAAAGGCAGAAAATTTCTTTTTAGGAGCTGATAAAAAAATGGAAATGCTTTTACATACTGAAGGTTTTGAATATCTAAAAAGCTTTTGAATATGAAATAAGGACTTATTATATAACAATTCAAGAAAAAGTAAAAGAATCTTATAGTAAAAAAACGAAAGAATGCATACTATATTGAAAAAAACTAAAAACTCTTCATGAATTTAAAAAAATATTGTTTCTAAATGTTTTTGATAGTAAAGTGTTTGACAAAAGAAATGATTTAGCTCATGCCTACAATGAATTTAATTATAATGATTTGCTTGAAATAAGAAAATTAATTATAGAGGATTTACTTCCTAGTTTTTATTAAAAGCATTTAATAAATATAAAATAAATAAAGGAATAGATGAATTTATCATTGTTGGAAAACTTGAAACTTCTTACAATAAGGTAGATATCCAAAAGAAAAAAAATACTACTCTTATTGTATTATAGATGAAAAACAACAATTCTTTTCTTGCTTTCTCTGAAAATAAATATAAACAAGATATAATTTATAAACTAACTGTCAATAAATTAATGTTAAAAGGTAATGAATACTATAGAATTCTTGAAGCAAATAATTTTAGTGATTAAAAAAATATTTTTTTGATTTTTATAAAAAAAGTGCTACAATGAATTATATTATTTTTAATTTATATAGGAGGTTTAAAATGAAAGCGTTACTTGAAAAAGTTAGCTTGGAAAAAAATGTCATATTGCCACTGTAAATCATAAATTTAAAGATGTAACTATTTTTAGAGGTTGCTGATGGTTTCGTTCTTATAGAAACTGATGAAAAAAAGAAAAAGCTTTTAATTAACTTAGATTTCATAAGAATTGTTGTTGAAGCAAAAAGAAGGAGCTTTTACCTCCAGTATTTGTTCCACACGATTTATAAGATTAATTACAAAAAAATAGCTGTTGCAAATTTACTGCAACAGCATTTTTTTATTTTCAATTATTCAGTTCTTAAAGCATCAATAGGATTTAGCTTAGCTGCTCTTCTAGCAGGACTTACTCCAAATATAACTCCTACAATAATAGAAATACTTAAAGATACTATTATAGAAGTTAAAGAGAAGATAGGTTTTATTCCCATAACGGCTCCTGCAAGGAAACCAAAAAGAACTCCTACTCCCATACCAACTAGACCACCAAAAAAACAGTTAATATTATTGATTCAAATAAAAAAATTGTTTTTAGAATATCTCTGTTTTTTTAGCTCCTAAAAGCTTTTCTAATTCCTATTTCCTTAGTTCTTTCTACCACTGTAACAAGCATTATATTCATAACTCCTATACCACCAACTAGTAAAGAAATACTAGCTGCCATAGTTACAAATAAACTAAGAGTTGATAGAATTTTTATCAAATGATTCTATATCACTTGAAACAGTTTGAGTTAGATAAAGATCTTTTTACATTTTTTTATTAAACTCTAATATATTCTTCGCTTCTCTCATACTATCTGTTATAGTATCAGCATTTTTTTAGCTTCAATAATTAAACTCGAAAAGACATCTGAATCATCATTAAAAAGCAATTGAATAAGCTTTGTATGGCATTCTAAATAATATTGGATAATTGTCTCCATCTCCAAACAAGCTTCCTAGAGTTTCATAAGGGACTCTTATACACTCCAACTATCTTATATGAATGGCCTGTTTTTCTTTCTATCCTTTGTTATTTCTACAGTTTGCCCCTAAAGATAATTTTTTTCATCAGCAAATAACTTTCTTGCTGACATGCTATCTAAGATTATAACTCTTTCATTTGAAGTATATTCAAAAAGGCAAGAAATTTCTCCCACTTGTCATAGTAACAGGACTTATCTTTTCATAATCTTCAGTAGTTACAGTTCCATAAGAATAGTAAGGTTCATTGTCTTTTAACATTCTAAAAGCATCTTCTACATTGATAGAAACTGCTTTTAAATTTATGAGAATTCTTCAACATATCTATATTTTTCCATAGTAAAATAATCTTTATATTTGAAATTTTTCATTTTTATAATCAATAGTTACAGTGAATTTACCATAACCTACCTTTTTTTAAATCTCCAAGTATGCTATCTCTACCACCATTTCCTATAGCCCACATAGCAATTACTGAAGATATCCCTATTATTATTCCTAACATAGTAAGTAAAGTTCTTAATTTATTAGCCTTAAGAGTTGCAAGACTTCCTTTTAATATATCAAAAAAACTCATATTATTTCACCATCTTTAAAAAAATAATTTTTTTCTCTGTGCTATATCTCCAATATTAGGTTCATGGGTAACGATAACAATAGTTTTTTTCCCTGTTCTATTTAACTCTTGTAAAATCTCTATTATTTCCTCTTCAGATTTACTATCCAAGTTCCCTGTAGGCTCATCTGCAAGAATTATACTAGGATCATTTACTAAGGCTCTTGCAATAGCTACTCTGTCTTTTGTCCTCCTGAAAGTTCATTGGGTTTATGATGCATTCTATCTTTTAAACCTACCATTTCCAAAAAGTTCAGTAGCTCTTTTTATGTCTTTCTGCTTTTAGGTACAGAAGAATACACTAAAGGCAATTCAACATTTTCTAAAGCCGATAATCTAGGTAAAAGATTAAAAGACTGAAAAAAATAAAACCAATTTTTTTATTTCTAATTTCACTCAATTGATTTTTCAGTTAATTTAGAAATATCTATACCATCAAGTATATAAGTACCTTCATATTGACTATCTAAACAAGCTAGAATATTCATCATGGTAGACTTTCCACTTCCACTACTTCCCATTATAGCTAAGAATTCTCCCTTATCAACTTTTAAAAAGAAATGTTTTTTTAATACTTGTAATTCTAGTGAGCCATTTTTTTATAAGTTTTATTTACTTTATCTACTGTTATTATCATTAACTTTCTCCTCACTAATTTACAATTACTTTTTGCTTTATCAGCAGGCACAGAAGTAACTTCTTCACTTGAATTATGATTATCTCCTTCTGCAAGAACTAAACCATCTCTTAGTCTATTATCTGGAGTTAATACTATTTCTTCTCCTGGATTTAAACCTGATAGAACTATTATGTTATCTCCAACAATATTTTTTTAATTGTAATAGTTTTCTTTTTTATAGTGTTCTTTTTCATCAAGAGTATAAACAAAATACTTACCTTCTTCATTTTGCAAGGCTATCTTTGGAATAATTATATTTTTTACATCAGATTTCAATTGAAGTACGGCCTTTATTTTTAAAAACCTGGAACTAAATTAGGTATAGTTTCATTTGTTTTTAACTTCAGCCTCTAAGACATTTTCACCCTGTCATAGATGAAGTTGTAGAAAGTCTTGAAAATTTTTGTTATTTCTCCATCATAGACCTTATCATCATCTGAGATATCTTGTCTTACTTTTTATACTTTTGTCCTAGTTTTACAGTCTGAGTATTATATTCAGGAATTTCAACAATAATTCTTAAGTCATCAGCATCTATTATTTCTAAAAAGTGATGAATCTGTATCAACCAAATAATTTTTCTTGTGCTTTTTAAGTTTGATACAACCCCATCAACAGGGCTTCTAACTTCTGTTGCTGTCTTACTTAGTACTTCAACATATTCATCTATATTCAATTGAGTAATTCTAGCACTATCTTCTAAATTTTCTCACTTCATCTTTACTAGCTCCACCTAATTTATATAGTTCTCTAGTAGTATTTAAATCTCTTTGTATTTTTTTGTAAATTAATTCTTTCTTTTTTCTATACTTCTGTTTAATTTGTTAGTTTCATCATCATCAAAAAGTCATAAGTATTTGACCTTTTTCAACAAAATCACCATTTTTTATAAAAACTTCTTTTTACTTTTTAATTTTTTTATCAACAAATATTCCTATTGGATTATTAGCCTTTTACATAACCATTTAGATTGATAGTTCCAATCTCATCTGTTTGCTCTACCTTCATATATGAATATTCATCAACATAAACTTCTTCTTTTTTTACCTCTATGAGTAAAATAGTAAAATAGAATAAAAATCAACACCAATAGAAGTACAACAAATTTTAATTTTTCCTTTAAATATATTTTTTTCACTTTTTCACTCCATTAACCTTTAATTTTTTTAGCTTATATATAAATGAATTTAAAGTATTTTTTTAGCTCTCTTGTTTTCAATTTCAAGAGATAAATACTTGTTATATTCATCTATAACATCTAAATAACTTGCTCTTGATAATTCATATTCTTTTTCTTTTTATTAAATATTTTTTTATAAGCTAATTGCGATTTCTTACTAGCTATAGAAAGTAACTTTAGATAGCTCATAATATTCAGCCTTCAATTTAATTTTTTTCTGCATTGATAACTCTTATTTTTTTCATTCAAATCATTTTTTTAAATTTTCTACTTCCAATTCACTTAATTTATAATCTGAATCAGTTGAAAATAATTTTTTTGAAAATCTAATACTGAATATATCTTGGTCTCTATAGTATCTATCCCTCTTAAATTTCTATCCACTCTTTCATAAGCTAGATATAAATCAGGCATATGTCTATCATAGTTACTGTATTTTTTTCTTTCTTCTGCAACAGATAAATTTAATTTAAGTTCAGCTATATCTTTTTTCCATATAGCTAGCTAGCAATTTTTCTATACTTTCATTGTTATCGATAAAATCAACTAACTTATAATTTTTCAAAATCTATATTATAATCAGTTTTTCCCAATTTCATAAAGACTTTTTTAACTTTGTTTCAAGAATATCTATTTGTAATTTTGAATCTTCTGCTTCAAGTTCAGCACTTTTCCAAATTTATTTTTGGACTTGCTCCCAATTCATAAGATTTCTTAAATTTATCTAGGTCAACTTTGTAATGTTCATAGGCTTTTTCTTCTATATTCTAATTCATTTTTAGTATTCAATATATCATTATACAGATTGACTAAATTAATCTTTTTTTATTTTCTATAGTTTTATCGTAAGAAATTTTTATTTAATTCCTGTTGATAGTCATAAACTTTTATATTGCTTTTTATACTTTGAATAGAAAAACATCTTTCAGATTTTTTTCAACTCCATAACTAACATAGGACTCTATCTCTTTCAACAAAAATTATAGTTCACAAAAAAAAGGTCCATAACTAGCTTTTATTTTTGAAAAGTTTTATCATATTTTTCTATCTCTATCTTCAAAATTATTCTCAGTTATATTGTAACTACTTGATATAGTTACTCCATTAAAAATCACCTAATTTATTATCTTTGATTCTAATATCTGTGCCTTCTTTAGTGTTTTTCAAAACTTTTTAAATTCATAGCTTTCTATTTATTTCCCACTCTACTTAAAGCTTCATCTATAGTCAAGCTCTCTTGTGAAAAAGAACTAATACTTGCCATCAATAGAAAAAAACATTAATATTTTTTTCATATTCATCCTTTCTTTTCTATTTATTTTTTTAAGTTTTTTTAAAGCATTTTCATATTTTTTTCAATAAACCATTCTTTTTAATTCAATTGGCTCAATAACTGTTGCTTCATCAAAAAAATAACTAAAAATATCTTTTAATTTGTTCATCAGAAGCTTCAAATTCAAATAAATCTCCATCTTTCACTTATTAATTTAGGTCTATTTATTTTTGATTGTTTTAAGTAATTTCTTCCCATTTTTCACTAAGTCTAACTTTTTATAACCTGACCTTTCGATAGGAAAGGATCGAAATTTTTTTAATCATATCTTCAATGTAATCATTATCTTCCCACTTAGCTCCTTCAGAAGTTGTATAAACCTGCTTTTAGATAATTTAACTTATAGTTTTTATATTTTTTTCTTCACTGAAGTCATAACAAAAAAATATAGTTTGCTATCTCTAAATCAGAACTTCCTATATGGTAAGGGACTTACCTTAACTTTTTCTATCATCATTAAATGTAATGTATACATTCTTTTTTTATCTTTTATTGCTAGATTTATTCTTTCCACTGACTCCTTAAAAAAATAAATAATTCTCTTTTATTCTTAGGATTAGTGGCATATCTAATAAGTAAACTTCTCATGAACTCAGATTCATTTTGGGCATTATTATCCCTTAAAACATCATAGTAAATTAGGCTACTTTCCTTATTTAAATTAAATTGTATACTAGATTTTCTCCTTACTTTTGTTCTGCTATAGCAGGATTTCCCTTTTAAAAATTCTTATATTTATCATTTAAATTAAGAAAAAAATATAATTCATAAAATAATTACTCGTCATATTAAAAATCACTGATATCATTTTTTTATGATTTCATATATATTTTTGAGGCAAAGTAACCTTTATTTTTTTACTCAAGAAAACCACCTTTCACTTCTATTTGTTTCATACTACTCCATTATATATTCTTTAAATTGATTATATTGTTTTTTTCATTTAAGATAACTTCCATAAGCTACACCTTCATCAACAAATTCTTCAGATTTTAACTATTACATTCCTATGTAACTTAGCTGACACATCCATTTTTTTGAATAAGGTACTAAAACTTTACAATCATAAGTTTTTAACTGCTAGATTATCTTTTATTAAAGTCATCAATTCATCAATATTAAATCTATTTTTAGCACTGATAATCAATATTTGATAATTAGTATATTTTGCTTTTATCTCATCAATCTTTTTGTTCTATCATTGCATATGTATTATCTTTAGTTGCATTATCTATTTTATTTAAAAAGAAGAATTTTTGTTTTTATCCATACAATTTAATTCTGTTAAAACATTCTCAACTGCATCTATTTGCTCAATTACATCTTTAGCTGAGGCATCTGCAACATGAATAATTAAATCAGAGAAATATAACTTCTTCCAATGTTGACTTAAAAGATTCAACTAAGTCATGTGGAAGCTTTTTGAATAAAATCCAACTGTATCTGTAAGAGATACTACTCTTTTATCCTTTAATTCTATAGTTCTTGTTGTTGTATCTAGAGTCGCAAAAAGAGCATATCTTTAGATAAAACTTCTTCTTTCTTTTAGAGTTTTATCATTTGGGAACATATCAACTAAAACATTTCTTAAAGTAGATTTTTCCAACATTTGTATAACCAACTAAAGATACTCTAGGCATCCCTGACTCTTCTCTTTTTTCTCTTTGAGTATTTCTAACCTTCTTTTATATTTTTCAAGTTCATTATTTAAATAAGCTATATTTTTTTCTTGATTACTCTTCTATCTATCTCAAGTTTTCTTTTTCTCCAGGACCTTTTGTTCCAACTCCTCCTCCAAGTCTTGACATAGTTATCCCAAAACCTATAAGCCTATTGCTTTCTATATTTTTAATTGTGCTAATTCAACTTGTAATTTAGCTTCTCTTGTTCTAGCTCTTCTAGCAAAGATTTCCAAGATTAAAGTTGTTCTATCTATAACCTTACAACCAGTTACTTCCTCTATCATTTTTAATTGTAGTCCACTTAGCTCTTCATCAAAAATCAAAAGAGTTTTGCCTTTCTAATTTGTCTAAATAAAAGCTAGTTCTTGAATTTTTTTCCAGAACCAATTAGAAAATAGTGGATCAGCTTTACTTCTCTTTTGAAAAAAACTTTCCTACAACTTCTACATCACAGGCAGAAGCTAATTCTTCTAACTCATCTAAATAGATTTCATCATCTATACCCTATTAAAAGTGCATATTCTTTATCATCTTCAGTTATGTTTCTTTTTCTAAGTGCTTCTTCAACTTCTTTTATAGCATCTAAATAATCAAAATCATCTAAATTTTTAACTAAAGTTCTATCATAAGTTAATTCATCATTAAGTATAGAACATACTGCAACTTCATAACCTGTTACACCTTCATCACTTACTCCAATAGAAACTATGCAATCTAATTTTCAATTTTAATAAGTGCTGAAATATCTACAGAAGAAAGATGTGGATTTCCACCTGGGTGAGTATGAACTATTCTCACTCCTGATAGTCTTCTATCATAGACAGGAACAACAGGAAGATTTACTGTACTACTGTCTCCTATTGAAATATCTATCACATTACCACTTCTATCCATAGCTATATTTATTTCTCTGTTAATTTTGTTACTAACTTCAGCAATATAATCTATAATCTCTTGATTTATTATTTTTCCCTTTTTTTCTATTTTTTTGAATTGTATAATTCATCTAAACTATTTAAAATATGTTCCTTCAAACCTGAAGTATTTCCGTTTACCATAAAAATTCACCTCTTTTTAAGAATTTATATAACTTTCTTTTTATCTTATCTACAGTTTCATAGATACTAGTGTTTTCATCTATGTTTATCGTAAAATTTCGCAGATATTTGATATAGAAATTTTCTTTTTTTCTAATAACTCCTCTATCAGCTGTTTTTTATCCTCAGCTCCATTTAAAATTGGACGAGTTGTATTATCTTTTAGACGTAAATATAAAGCATTCTATACTTGCATCTAAAGAAAAACAATAAAAAGAGGTTTCTTGCAAACTTTTTACATTCTCATTATCTAAAATAGAACCTCCCCCAGTTGCAATAACACAGTTATTTCTTGAAGATTCCTGTAAAATTATTTCTCTTTCTAAATCTCTAAAAATATATTTGCCCCTTTTTCTTTAAAAAAATATCATTTATCGATTTTTTTCAGTGGCTTCTATTATTTTATCTATATCTACAAATTTCATTTCCATAGTTTTTTTGCGAGAAGTTTACCTATAGTTGTCTTCCCACTTCCCATAAACCCGATTAATGCGATATTATCTTTCATATTATCCCTTTTGAATATTAATATTATACTTAAATATTATATCATAGAAAAATGAATTTACATTACTTTTTATAATTAGAAAATGATATTTTAAAAAAATTTCTATTGACAAATAAAATAATCCTTTTTAAATTTAGATAAAAAGAAAAATAAATGAGTTAGATAATTGAGATAAGTAAAAACAAGTGAACTTGCATTCTAAATTTTAGATGAAAAATCAAATAGAATGAGCCGAGTAAATCTCGACATGTTTGAGCTAACTTGTTAGCGAGTTGGTCGAATTTACAGCGAATTCTTGATTTTTCATCGTTAAGAAATTTAGCTAGCAATGAACTGTTTTTTTACTTTTCCAATCTATGTAATAATGAAAATTTTTTTCTATACATTATATTTTTTTAGAAAGGACTTATTTATTATGATTGATAAAAAGGTTATATAATTTTTTTCAGGAAATATAAAGAAATATATATCAATAACAACTTTTTTTATCCTGTATAAAAGCTTATTGCTAATATATTTTTTTATTTTTATCTTTGCTTTTTTGTTAGTAAGTTTAATCAATAGAGATTTCTCATTTTCTTATAAGTACATAATTATTTCAATATTAATTGTAGTTCTTATAAGACAATTCTCAACAATTAAAGTTGCTCATATGTTAGGATCTTTAGTTGTTGATGTAAAAAGAAATCTAAGAAAGCTTTATATTTGAAAAAGACTTTGAAACTTGGTTTAGCTTACTCTCAACTTTTTAAAACACAAGAACTGATACATTTGTCAGTTGATAATGTTGAACAATTAGAAGTGTATTTTGGAGGTTTCTTAACTCAATTCTTCTATTGTATTGTTTCTAGTTTTTATCTTTATTTTTTTCAATAGCATATTTTTAACTTTAAAAATTGCTTTTTATTTTTACTTATTTTTTTCTTTGGCTATTCCTATGTCACTATACATTATTTTTGAAATAAAGTTAAAAAAATTCAAAAAAATATTTTTGCTAAATATATGAATGTAGGAACTTTATTTTTTTAGATAGTTTACAAGGTTTAACTACTCTTAAAAATATATGGGACAGATGAAAAAAGAGAAGAAGAGATTGCTAAGATGTCAGAAGAATTTAGAGTTGAAACTATGAGAGTTCTTAAAATGCAACTTCTATCTATTGCAGTAATAAATTGGATTATCTATGCAGGTACTATACTTGCAATAATAACTTCTATTAAAGTTATTTATAGATGGAAAAGCTTAGAACTATTCCCAATGTTATTTATATTTATGCTTTGCACCTGAATTTTTTTATACCAATGAGAACTCTGACTTCACTTTTCCATGTTGCTATGACAGGAGTATCAGCAGCAGAAAATATAATTTCATTCATTGATTCTCCTGAAAGAAACTCAATAGGGAGAAAAGAGTTTAAAAAAATGAAAAAGAATTTAAAGTATCTAACTTAAGTTTTCACATATCCAGATGGTACTCAATCATTAAAAGATATAAATATGACTTTTTAAAAAGGTAACTTAACAGCCGTTGTAGGACATTCAGGTTGTGGAAAATCTACATTTGGTTTCTGTATTAGCTGGAGAATTAAAATCTAATGAAAAATGAAATATTTGTTGATGATATTGACATACATAACATTAACTTTAGAAAGATAAAGTTAAAAATATTCTGAAAAATTACTCATGATTCTCATATATTCTCAGGAACAGTTAGAGATAATCTAAGTATGGCAAACGAAAAACTTGTCAGATGAAACTATGATAGAAGTTCTTAAGACTGTTAAACTATGGGATATTTTCTCAAAAGCTAAGGGACTAGATACTGTTTTTAGAAAGTCAAGGTAAAAGAACTCTATCTGGTGGACAAGCTCAGAGAGTTGCTCTTGCAAGAGCATTACTATATGATGCTTCTATTTATATTTTTGATGAAGCTACTTCAAATATAGATATTGAATCTGAAGAAATTATTTTTAAATATTATACATTCTTTATCTAAAGAAAAAAACTGTTATCTATATAAGTCATAGATTACCTGCTATTAAAAATGCTGATTGTATCTACGTTATGGATAAGGGAAGAGTTATTGAAAGTGGAGAAACATAATGATTTGTATGCTAAAAAAAGAACTTTATTACAATATGTATAAACACCAAGAAGAATTGGAAACTTATTTAACAAAGAGAGGTGAAACAAATGAAAAATAGATCAACTTTTAATATAGTATTTAACTTATTAAAACTTTTAGACTCTCTTTGGAAATTTATGACTATTGCAGTCTCTACAGGTGTAATTGGCTTTTATCTTTTTCTCTTTTTGTATAACACTTTTTGGAGCCTATGCCTTTCTTAGTGTTATCCCTGCCACAAAAGATAGTCTTAAATATGTTTTTCTAGGTGGCTATTCAACTCAAACATATTTTTATGCAATGATGTTCTGTGGATTTTTTAGAGCTATATTACATTACTTGGAGCAATTTGCTAACCACTATATAGCTTTTCATATCTTAGCAAATATTAGAGTTAAATTATTTAAAAATTATGAGAAAAACTTGCTCCTGCTAAAATGGAAAAATAAAAAAATCAAGGAAACTTTAATTTCTATGATAACATCTGATATTGAGCTTTTTAGAAGTTTTCTATGCTCATACTATCTCACCTGTTTTAATTGCAACTATTACAAGTATTTTATTATTCTTTGTATTTCTTTCAATTAAATTATGTCTATGCACTATATATGCTATTTGCTCAATTTATTGTAGGAATTGTAGTTCCATATATAGCTCATAAGAGATCTGCAAAATCTGGTGTAGAAGTTAGAGCTAAACTAGGAAAAATTAAATGATGAATTTTTTTAGATAAATTAAAAGGTATAGAGAAATCATTCAATATTCTCAAGGTAAAAAAAGTTTTTAAAGAAAATAGATGAAATCACTTCATCTCTAGGAGAAAATCAAAAAGATTTAAGAAACAAAGGCTTCTGAAGTTCAAATGATGGTAGACTCAGCTATAATATTACTTTCTATAGCTCAATTACTTTTTAAGTATTTCTTTAGTTTCAAAAGGCTTAGTAAGTATTGAAGCTAGTATCTTTAGCTGGAGTTTTACAAGTAGGGTAGTTTTGCTCCTTATATAAACTTGGCTGCTCTTGGAAATATACTTTGCTCAAACTTTTCGCTTCTGGAGAAAGAGTTTTAAACTTGATGGATGAAAAGACCTGCTGTAATCGATAACATTGCTCTTTCAAGTGAAGATATTTCAGAGATTGATGACATAAGTATAGATAATATTTCTTATGCTTATACAAATAGTGATAATAAAATTTTTAAAAGATTTCTCTTTGAAAATAAAAAGGACAATTAACTAGGGAATTATGGGAGCAAGTGGCTGTGGAAAATCTACGCTTTTTAAAATTAATTATGAGATTTTTGGGATGTAGATTCAGGTAAAATTATTTTTAGATAGAAAAGGATGTAAAGTCTATTCCTTTTAAAAAGAACTCTATCAAAAAATTTAACTATATGACACAATCTACTAGCTTATTTATCGGAAATATTAGAGATAATTTATTAGTTGCAAAAAGCAGATGCTACTGATGAAGAAATCTATACTGCTTTAAAGAAAGCTTCATTCTATGACTATGTTATGTCTTTACCAGATAAGTTAGATAGCATAGTTGAAGAAGGTGGAAAAGAAACTTTCTCAGGTGGTGAAAGACAAAGAATTGGTCTTGCAAGAGCCTTTTTTTAGCTAATAGAGAATTTTTTTCCTACTAGATGAGACCAACTTCTAATTTAGATATATTAAATGAAGCTATAATTTTTAAAATCATTAGCTGATGAAGCTAAGGATAAAACTGTTATTTTTGGTATCACATAGAGAGTCTACACTTTCTATATGCAATGAAAATATTTAGAAATTTAACTATTAAGTTAATAAAAAAATAGTTCGTTACTAGCCAGATTTTCTTAACGAATAAAAAAATTAAGAGAATTCGCTGTAATTTCTGGCGAAAACTTGCTGACAAGTCAGCTTTCAAACACGCCGACAATTACTCGGCTCACTCTATTTAATTTTTTTATTCTAAAAATCTAGAATGTAACTCACTTATTTTTTTATTTAACAATTTATATAGAGGAAAGAGGTATAAAATGAAAACTTTAATAATTTATTCATCAGAAACTGGTAATACGAAAATGGTTTGTGAAAATGCATTTGAATATATAAATGGGGAAAAAGGTAATTATTCCTGTTAAAGAAAAAGATAGTATAAACTTAGATGAGTTTGACAATATAATTGTAGGAACTTGGATAGATAAGGCTAATGCTAATTCAGAAGCTAAAAAAATTTATTAATACTTTAGCTAATAAAAAAACTTGTTTTTTTATAGGAACTTTAGCTGCTTCTTTAACATCTGAACATGCTAAAAAAATGTTTTAATAACCTTAGAAAGCTTTGCTCTAAAAAGAATAATTTTGTTGATGGAGTTTTTAGCAAGAGGTAGAGTATCTGAAGACTTGCAAGAAAAAAATTCACTAAATTTCCTTTAAATATTATTCATAAATTTGTTCCTCAATATGAAGGAAATTATTTTAGAAGCTGATGCTCATCCTAATGAAACAGACTTTTTGTTAATCAAAGATTTTATAGACAAAAAAATTTTTAACAATTAAATATTGATTATCTCTAAAAAAATGGTATAAAATAATAGTAGATTTTTTTCTGAATGGAGGACTATTATGGCTAGAAAATGTGCTTATACTAAGGAAATGATACTAGAAGCTGCTATAAAACTCTTTAAGAAAGAAGGTTCTGATGCTGTTACAGCAAAGAATATTGCAAAAGAACTTGGATGTTCTGTTGCACCAATATATTCTGTATATATGAGTTTAGATGATTTGAAAAAGAGATTTAGCTTTTGAAATTGAGAAAAATATACTTGAAGAAAAGGAAATTCATCCTCTATTATCTAAAATGCTTTACTAAATTAGAAGTAAGTGAGAATGATGAAGAATTTTTCAAAAAAAGTTAAAAAGAATTTAAAACTAAAGATACACAATAAAGAAAAATCAAGTTAATATTTTCTCTCAATTTTTCAGATTTTATTTCTCTAATTTATAAATCAAGAAGAACTAAGTTTTTCAAAAATAAAAAAATTCTTGAGCTTATTGCAAAAACACAAAAGATATATAACAGAATTTAGAAATAGCAAAGCTAATTAAATATAAAAACCACTGATTTTTTTCATCTAGTGGTTTTTTTATATTATATTTAATAATTAATTTGCTCCTGCATGTAATAAAATCTCAACAATTTCTGTATAGCCTTTTTCAGAAGCATAAAATAGAGGAGAATTTTTCTGAACTATCAACAATATTAACATTTGCTCCATTTTCTATCAATAATTTTTACAAAATCATTATATCCTTCCATTGTAGCTATTAGTAATGCTGTTTTCTCCCATGTCATTTTTGAGCATCTATCTCTGCTCCTGCTTCTAATAAAAGCCTCACATATATGTTCACTTCCTTTTTCTGCTGCAAAATGTAAAGCAGAATTTCCATTTAAAAAGCCTTTGTTTTGTATCTGCTCCAGCTTTTAGTAATAATTGAACAATTAGTAAGTTTCCTTCTTTTGCTGCTATTATTAATGCTGTCTCTCCATTATCATTCATAGCATTTAATTCTATTTCATCTTGTTTCAAAAGTTCTCTAATTACTTCACTTTGATTACTATAACAAGCTTGATGAAGAGCTGTGTTTCCAAAATTACTCTTATTATCATTATTTTCATCTTTCAGTAACAATGTAATAATATCACGTAATCCATTTGAAGTAGCATAATCAATTGCCTTACGACCTTGATTATCTTTTTATTTGGCTATCAGCTCCCTTTTCTAATAGTAATTTTTCCTGCTTCAGTTCTATTTTTCCATAAGAGTATATATTAAAGGAGTTCTTCCTTCTTTATCAGTTGCATTAATATCGGCACCTTCATTTTAACAGTAGAGAAATAATTTCTTTATTTCCACTTTTTGATACAGCATGAAGTGGAGTCATACTATTGTTATTAGCTAAAGAGCTATCAGCTCCATTGCTCAATAATAGTTTCACAATATCTTTACTTCCTTTCATGCAAGCATAGAAAAGAGCAGTATTTCCAAGACTATCTCTTTTATTAAAATCAAGTCCACCTTTTTAGAAAAAGCTTCTACAACTCCTTTTTTTGTCCATTTTTACAGGCATTTAAAAAAATCATACTATTATCCATTCTCTACAACTCCTTTTTACATTTTTTTGTTAGTAAAAACTTTACAAACTCTTCATTATTTAAGTCTGTTGCTATTTCTAATACAGATTTACCCTCATTGTTTACATGCTCTAGCTTTTGGATCTCCAAAATCAAATAATAATTCAGCCATTTCTTTTCCATATTTAGATTTCTATTTCTAGCTGCATACATTAAAGGAGTTTCTCCATTTTTTATCCATAGCTTCTATGTCAGCTCCTGCTTCTAATACTTGAATTTGTAAATCTTGAGCTTCTCCATCATGACTAGCACATAGAAACATTAAAGCAGTTTGCCCATCTAAATTAGTAGAATTAACATCACAATTTTTCTTTCAAAAGAAATTTAGCTACAACAGCTGCAAGTGTTTTTCCATTACTTAATTTATTTCTATTAATAGATTCACAAGCTTTAATAAAAGCTGTATTCCTTTCTTATCTATGGTATCATTTATTTTTTAAGCCACTTTTTAATAAAAGTTTTAAAAGCTCTTCTATAAGAGGAATTTTTATTAAAATCAAAATAGTTATCTTTCATATATCCCAAAATTTCTCCAAGAGCAGTATTTTCTTTCAGTAGTTTTTAAATTAACATTAGCTCAGCTTCTAATAAAAGCTTTTACACTATATTCATCAAACATATGAAAAGCTATTCCTAATGGCGTCATTTCTCTAAAACTGTATCCTCTTCTTCTGAAAAAGCATTAATATCGGCTCCTAATTTTATAAGAGCATTTACAGCTTCATAATCTTTTTCAATAGCTCTATGTAAAGATAAACCTCCAGTTTGAATTAATAATTCATTTGGATTTTTCTTCATCATAATTTCCTAATAACAATGCTACTACTTTTTATTACATCTTCTCATTGCTATATCTATTGTTGTTTTTTTCCATCATTATTTTTCAGTTGGATCTAAACCAGCCTTTAATAAATATTTTTATAGTTTTTAAAGTATCTTTCTTCATCTTCCTCATTATAATCTGAAAAATATTGGCAAGCTATATGTAAAGCACTGTTTTCCTTCAGTATCTTTTAAAGATAATTTTAATTCTCTATCTATAAAAACTTTTAATATTTCATAGTAAGCATTTTGAGCTGCTATATTACTGCTGTTCTACCAAATCTATCTTTTCTAAGCACACTAGCTTTTTGCATCTAATAGTAATTCTACGCATTTAACTAGCTCTTCATCATTATCAATATATCTTTCTCCTTCTGCTAAACGATGTAGAGGTCTTTTAGCCTCACTATCTTCTATATTAGAATCCATTCCTCTATTTAATAATACTTCAATAGCAAAACTATCACCATATTCTGCTGCTATATGTAATAGTGATGATTGATCTCCATCCTTTTCTTCTAAATCAGTAGTTCTGTAATATTCTAAAAATTTTTTTCTCTACACATTGGATCATTTTTAATTCACTATATAAATCTTTTTAAATCATATAAGCTCATATTTTTAGCTCCTTGATATTTTATCTTTTTACATTTTTATAATTTTTTATTTCTTAAACTATTGATAATTTTTATGCATTTCCTCTTTCTTTTCCCAATAAAAATAAAATATCAATCATAAGTCTTAAAATTTGTTCTCTTGCTAGATCTGAAATTGAAGGGTGTAAAATATAACATAGGGTTTATATAGTACTCATTTTTTCTTCTTCAAATGCTAATAATTCAGGATAATTATCTCTTGACATTTCAATATTTCTATTTCTTTTTAATCTCTGATAAAGCTTTTTCTAAAAAGAATAGAACTTTGTCATATTTTTATTTTTTTAGATAACAAAGGGCTGTATTGAAAAGAAACAGCACTATTTTTCTTCTTCTAATAGTGATAAATATTTGATTGCTTCTAAGGGTCTATCAAAATGTAATGCAAGCATTCCTTGTTCAAACAAATCATTTTTTCTAAAAAAATTAACATTATCTCTAAACATTTCTTCTCCTTTTTCTAGCATTAATAATTTAATTATATACAATAAATTTTTTGTTTTTCAAGTAGTACATAAAAACAAAAAGAGGTTGCTACAAAAATTAAATTTGCAATATCCTCTTTTAATTTAACATGTTATTAGGCATTCAATAAGCTCGAGTTTTGTATTTGTTAATCATTTTTTTCTCGAATTATAATCACTTATAATCTCTAGCGACTTACCACGAAAGAGAGCGAGCAACTCCTATAACTTTCTTACTTAGTCTTGCTCCAAAGGGGTTTACTGCTTTTTTTAGTTTCCTAAAAACTGGTAGTCTCTTACACTACCTTTTCACCCTTACCAAAAATGGCGGTTTGTTTTCTGTGCACTTTCCTTAAAAATTACTTTTTAGTAGCCGTTAGCTACCCTTTTGCTCTGTGGAGCTCGGACTTTCCTCTGCATAAAGCAGCGATTAACCTCGAATACCTAATTAATTATTATTCATCATCATCTTCTTCTTGATTGCTCTTATCTTTGTATGCTGTATACATCTTATAGACAATAAACAAGATTATTATAACAAAGGCTGCTATCATAATAGGAGTACTACTTCCATTTTCTTGCTCTTTTGTCATAGTCATTTGATTTAAAGTTTCAATATTAACTTCTTGTAGAACTGAACTAGCTCCATCAAGAACAGTTAGAATATATTTTTCCATATTCTTTTCTTTTCCAATAATGGTGCTGCATCAGTCAAAGTAGTGTTAATATCATCTTGATAATCATCGACATCTATATCTTTACTGAAAGATAACTCAACCTTATAAGTTTCTTTATCTCCTTTTTATATTTAATATCAATGCTCTTTTCGGATCTGAAACTGCAAAATCCAACATCCATAGATAAGGTATTTACAAATACCGTTAAATCTTTTTTTCTTTTTTATTTCTTCAACCTTCTCATTAATTTCAACTTTTTCTTCATCTTTTAAAAAGATTAAGATTATCGTTTATAGTTGCAAAAACTAAATACTGAAGATATTAGAAATAAAATGTAATTATTATTTTTCTCATATTTTCTCCATATCTTTAGTAGAACTTAAATACTGGCTCAGGGTTATAAACTAAAAATTCTAAATTTGTATCCTTCAATTCTTTTTATTAGAACTTCATGGAAGAAGTGTTCACTTTCATAATGACCAAAAATCAATTACAGCTAGTCCACTTTCTCTTGCATCAAGAGCATCATGATAGCCCACATCTCCAGTAATAAATAAGTCAATTTTTTTCTTTTTTTAGCTTTTTCTCCAATAACTCATGGCTGAACCATTTATAAGAGCTACTTTTTATTTTTTTATTTAAATCATTGCTTATAACTCTTAGATTAGAAATTTGTAATTTTAGTTTAAGTTCTTCTATAAATTTTTTTAAATCTTTTTCTTCATCTAATTTAAAAATTCTACCTATACCACAATTTTTTCTCTTCATCATAGTTCTAAAAATTTATAATCTGTATAACCTAATTTCTCAAGCACATAATCATTTAATCCAGACACAGATGAATCTAAATTTGTATGAATAGAATAAATATTTATATCATTTCTTATTAATGCTCTAATTTTTAGATAAAATATCTTGCTCATTAATACTTTTTATCGCTTTAAAGATAAATGGGTGATGAGTTATTATCATATCAACCTTTTCTTTTTATAGCATTTTTCTATAACTTCCAAACTTGCATCTATAGAAAATTGTATTTTTTACTTCTTTATCATAGTCTCCTCACAAGAAGTCCCTACATTGTCCCATTCTTCTGCATTTATTTTTTGGAAATTTTTCTCTAATATGTTTATAATATCTCTAGTTATCATAACTCAACCTTTTCATCTACAACTGATAATTTAAATAAGGCATCTTTTACAATTTTATCTAAAGTATCATTATCTATTTTCATAATACTTTTGTATTTCAGAAAAGTTCTTTCTCTTATGTCCATCTAAACCAAAAATACAGACTTATAGCTTCTATTTCTCTTTCACCTAGCCTATATTTTAAATTTAAATAGTCAAATTGATATTCCGCCTCTTTTTCTAATTGTTTCATTTCTCTATATGTTTCTCTTTGTTTTCTTTTTCTAATTTCTTTAATTCCTCAGATTTACTTTTTATCTTTTAAAGAAATCTTTGGATGACTTTTCTTTATGAATTTCATATTCAGTATATTCTTTAAATGCTGTTTTTTTCTATAATTAGCATAGCTTTCATATAGTTAAACATAGCTCTTGCTATATAGTAGTCTTTATATAGCTTGAAATCTTTTATCATCTTCAAAAAGTTCATGAGCCTTTATCAAACCAATAACTCCTTCTTGAGTTAAATCCTGATAAAGAATTCCCATCTCTTAGCATATATAGTGCTATTTGATAAACTTTCTTTAAGTTTTTCTCCACTCTTGTTCCACAGCAATCTGCCACACCACAATCTTTTTCACAAGTGCAGACATCATCTTTTAAGTTTTCAAGAGTTTCTGTTACAATTAAATCAATGTATTCATAATCAATTTCTTCATCAGTAAGTTTTTCTATCTTCTGAAGTTCTAATTCTAAAGGCTCTGATATTTCAAGTACAAGCTTTTTAAAAATCTTCTCTCTGTCATATCAAGATTCTTTAGTAAAATATTTTTCTAGGCTAAAAAGTTTCAAAATATTCCTCCCTAACTAGTCAACCTTAAAATCTTCAAGCTTTTTTCTTTCTGCTTGGATGTCTTAATTTTCTAAGAGCTTTTGACTTCTATCTGTTCTAATTCTTTTCTCTAGTAACATTAAAAGATTTTTCCAACTTCTTCCAATGTTTTTAGGTGAACTGTCATCAAGTCCATATCTATATCTTAAAAACTTTTTCTTCTCTTGGACTCAATGTTTTTAAGACTCCATCTAACTCTTCTCTTAAAAATTGCTCTATTTGTAGCTTCATAGGACTTGTTGTCTTTTTGGTCTTCAACGAAATCTCCTAATTCACTATCTTCTTCACTTCCAACTGGAGTTTCAAGAGATATAGGTTCTTGATTCATTTCTTGAATAGCCTTTATCTTTTCAACTTCCATTCCTAATCTTTCAGCTAAAAATTTCAGGAGAAGCATCTTTCCCAGTTTCTTGTAAATATATTCTTGATTCTTTTTAATCTTATTTATAGTTTCTATCATATGAACAGGTATTCTTATTGTTCTTCCTTGGTCAGCTATCGCTCTTGTTATAGCTTGTCTTATCCACATGTTGCATATGTTGAAAATTTATATCCTTTTGTATATTCAAATTTTTTTCAACTGCTTTCATAAGTCCTATATTACCTTCTTGTATTAAATCAAGAAGTTTTAAACCTCTGTTTGTATGCTTTTTTAGCAATACTTACAACAAGTCTTAAGTTTGATTCTATAAGTTTTTGACTCACTTCTTCGTCACCTTCATAGCTCTTTTAGCATATTCAATTTCTTCATCATGAGTTAATAGTGGAACTTGTCCTATTTCTCTCAAATACATTTTTATAGGCTCATCAACCTTTGCACTATTTCCTAAATTTAGTAACTTTTTCGTTGCTAAGTTCTTCTTCACTTTATATCCTCAATATAATCAGGATTAAACCTCATCTTCAAAACCTATGAAAGTATCTGTATCTGCATCATCTATCTTTTTTCATCCTCTTCATCTTCTAAATGAATCTTCATTTTCTTCTTCATATATTCTTCATCTAATTCTTTTTTCTTCACTTCTTCTATCTTCATCTTTTTCTTCATCGTCTCAGATCTTTTTCTTCGTCTAATTCTCTATCTTCATCTAATTCTTTTTCTTCAATTCTCTTCAATTTTTAACCTTTTCTTTTTCATTTAAGTCTTTTTCTTTTATCTAATTCAGCTTTTAGTTTCTTCTTTTAACCTTTGCTTTTGACTTAGTTTTAGCTTTTAGTTTTTGTTTTACCTTTAGCTTTAGTTTCAGTTTCACTTAAAACTTCAATTCCTTCTTCTAAGAAAAATTTTAACTAATTCATTTATTTGTTCTTCAGTGTAATCTTTTACTGAAACATTTATTTATTTCTTCATAAGTTGTCTTTTTTTCTTTTTCTCTTACTTCGTTTACGAACCTCTTCCTTTTTGTTCTTATTATCTCTTTCACTATTAATCCTCCCTTAGCAAAAACTTAATGTTAAAAAGATACTTAAAATGAATTATAGATTTCATAAATTCTTCAACGCTTTTACTTTTTTTCTATTTTTATCTTTAAACTTTGAAAATATACTATCTTTTGAAAGTCATCTTGAGTTTTATCTCTTAATTTTACTTTTAACTCTAAAAATAATCTTTAAATAATTTTAGAAATTCTTTTTCTTCTATTGTATTTTCTGTGTCTATAAATATAATTTAATATTATTCTTGCAATATTACTATTTATATACTCTGAATGACTTTTCATTATCATTTCTTATATAATTTTCAAATTCTCCTCATTAGGTTATTACTCTCAAAATTAAAATTTTTCCTTTTATTTTTCTTCAAAAAAATTTTCAAAGTTTTATTTGCTATATCACTTTCAAATTTCTCATCTTTAAAAACTCATAGTATTTAGGCTTTTTTTAATAGCATTTCAACTATTGAAAGTTCAAGATTATTAGCCTTTTTTAAATTCTCTATTGGTTTTTCTTCAATTTCATCTATATAATCTTTAATAATAAATTTCTTTTTATTTTTCTTCAACTAGAGTTTTTCTCAAAATATCTATGTTGATATCTATCTTTTCAGATAAATTTTTTTAAATACATTTCTTTTTCTAAATCTGTAGTTAAATATGCAAAAATTCTTTAAATCTTTCTATAAAATTTTTGTTTTGCTATGATGTTAGTTAAATCATATTCACTTGAATATAATTCATATAAAAAAATCAAAAATTTCTAATGATTTTTGTACAACTTCTAAAAAGCTTCTCTTCCATTCTTTTTAAGTATTCGTCTGGATCTTAGCCCCCTCAAATTGTAAAACTCTTTATATTAAATCCCTTGAGACTTTAATATAAATGAGGCTCTTTCTGTTGCTGACTTTCCTGCCTTATCCATATCAAAAGATAGCAAAATATTAGATGAGTATCTTTTAATTAACTGAGCTTGCTCTCACTGTTAAAGCTGTTCCTAAAGGAGCAATACTAGTATCAAAAGTCAAAAAATATTAGCAGACAATATCGTCCATGTATCCTTCCATTAAAAATGGAATAATTTTTATTTCTTATATTGGAAGCTCTTTTCAATACCATAAATATTTTTACCTTTTTAAAAAAATAGGAGTATCTGGTGAGTTTATATACTTTGTATAGTATCATCTTTTTCTAAACTTCTTCCTCAAAAGCTATTATTCTATTACTAATAGAGTATATAGGGAAGATTATTCTATTTCTAAAAGTATCATAAATTCTTCCTTCTTCATTCTGTTTTATAAGACCCAGTTAATAAATTTTCATCACTGTAATTTTTTCCTTCAAAAATCATATAGTTCTGACCACTTTTGCAGGGCATAACCAAGTCTATGTTCTTTTATTAAATCTGTATCTAAACCTCTATTTGAAAGATAATTCAATGCTGTTCTTGATTCTTGTGCAAAATATCTTATCCATATTATGGCTATCTTCCATAATTTGATAGAATTTCTCATTATCTATATCTGTATTTTTTAGCATTGTACCTTTTTATATTAACTCTATATTTTTTGTGCTAGTTCTTTTACTGCTTCCATATAGGAAATATTTTTATTTTTGAGTAAAATTTATAGCATTTCCACCAGAACCACAAACAAAGCATTTACATATCTTTTTTCAGGTTTTACTGAAAATGATGGATTGGTATCAGCATGAAAAAGGACATAGTACCTTTTATAGCTTGAACCTGATTTTTTTAAATCAACAAATTCTCCAACAACTTCTTCTATTCTCAAACTATCTAGTAATTTTTCTATATCCTCATTTCTAAAATACATAATCCCTCCAAAAATAAGATACAAAAAGGGCTATTGTATCACAACAACCCCTTTAGTCTTAGAATAACTTTGACATATATTCTCCAACTTGTCTATTTATATAATCTTTTTAACTTCTTTTCTTTAATTTATTAAAAATTAGCTTCTTCTGCTTTTAACTTCCTTAGTTTTTGGAAAAACTACTATAGTAGCTTATTAGGATTTATTATTCCAACTTTATTTAAAGGAGTTTCATAGACTGCTTTTTGCTATTTCAGGACTATAAACAAAAATCTGGAATTATTCCATCTGGAGTTATACCTTTTTGCATCAAAAACTTTGAATTACATCTTCATCTATTTTATCATTTAAAGCTAAAGTTCCAGCTTCTATATCAGCCTTAAGTTTTTTCTAACTTTTTCAAGTTTTTTTCTGCAACTGTTTTTATCAGATGGATATGGAACGATTAAAATATGTTCAGCTGACCATTGTTGATTATTATCATTTTTTTCTTTACATAAACAACATGATAACCAAATTTTGTTTTTATAACTTTATTTATTACAGTATTTGAAGGAACATCTTTCAATGCTTTCTTCGAATTCTTTTAACCATTGCTTGTTTTTCCAAAAGTTCCTAAATCTTGATAGATAATATCTTGATTATTTCCTATACTCTTTCCTTTTTCACTAAAGTTTTCGAGGTGTCAACTCAGCTAATAATTTTTTTCAGCTTCTGCTTTTGCTACTGCATCATCTTCTTTAGTTGATTTAACAGTTATGAAAATTAATTTTGCATCAGCTGTTTCAGGTATATTATATCTAGATTTATTTGCATTAAAGAAACTTTCCAATTCTGCATCAGTAGGTTTTTATTTCTTCTCTTACTTTTTCAGAAAAGACCTACAGTATATTCTTGTAATTGAGACATAAGGTCTAATTCTTCGTTTACTTTTAACACCTTTTTCTTTTGCCATTTTAGCAACTTTTTATTTGTTTAGCTATCATATTTTTTTGCTAATTCTTCTGCTTGTTCTTTAGTTGCTTTTTGATTTACCATGAAAGTAGCCATAATTTTAGCTAAATCAAGATTTGTTACTTTAAATCCATCTTCTATAAGAAACTTTTTCAACTAAATTTTCATATTCAGGAGCTAAATCCTTTATTTGCATTTCTTTTCTAGCTTTAATTAAAAGCTAACTTAAATGCTTCTTCACCTTTTTCCATTTTTATAAAGACTTATTGCATCTTCTTTCTTATCACTTGGGATAGAATATAATGACATGTAAGCATTTATTTCTTCATCTGTAGGATTTATATTTTTTTGAAAACTCTTCTACTGTTTTTTGCATTAATAAATTTTCTTCTATTCTCTTCTTTAAAGAATCTTTAGTAAGCCCTTGAACTTGTAAATATTCTTCTAAATTGTTCTTTATCTCCCATAGAAGATTCAAGCTCTTCGTATTGTGCATTAACTTCAGAACTAGGAACCTTTACTTTTTAGACTTTTTGCAAGATCTAATGTTAATTTTTATCTATAACATCATTAAATGCAATTATATCTACTATATCCTTGTCAACTGTTTCTGCATATGCTCTTGAAACTTCTTGCTTTGCTCTTTCTATATCAATTTTTTTGTATATAATCTTTATTTAAAAGCATAGCTTCTTGAGCTTTTTATTAGCTCTACTTGTTCTAAAAACTTTCATATCCTCCATATGCTAGAGATAATATAAAAACAACTGTTAGTACAATGATAAAAGGTTTCATCTGTTTACGAAATTTTTCTTATTGACATTTATTTTCTCACTTTAGTTAATTTACTTTTGTATCTAAAACCATATTTTCTAATTTTTCATACAAAGTTGTTCTTCCCTATACCTAGGATCTTAGATGTTTCTTGTTTTATTCCATCTAGTTTTTGTAATGCGATAGCAATTACGACTCTTTCTACTTCTTCTAAACTATAAATTTCTTGTTCTAATATTTCTTTTTAATCACCTACTCCAACAACTGTTTTATTTTTCAACGATGTCAGATTTAGTCTTAATTTCTAATGGTAATTGATCTACATCTAAAATTTTATCTTTTAGATAATAATGCCATTCTTTCAATTAAGTTTTTAAGCTCCATAATATTTCCTGGATAGTAGTATTCCATTAAGAATTTCATAGCTTCTCCTGAAATAACTGGAGTTTCTTTATGTAATATTCTAACTATTTTATTTAAGAAATAGTTAGCTAGCACAGGAATATCTTCTTTCTTTCTCTTAAAGGTGGAACTTCTATAGTTAAAGCTGTTAGTCTATGATATAAATCTTTTTCTAAACTTACCTTTTTCTGTTTCTTGTTTTTAAGTCTATATCAGTTCCAACTAGGAATCTAACATTAGTTTTTCTTACTTTTGTTCCTCCAACTCTTTTGAATTCACTCATATTCAATAGCTTTTAGGAATCTTGATTGAATTTTTATATCCATTTTAGAAATGTCTTCAATGTATATTGTTCCTCCATCAATTTCTTCTAAAAAGTCCTTTTTACTTGCATTAGCTCCCATGAAAGCTCCTCTTCATAACCAAATAGTTCTCTTTCAATAAGTTCACCTGGATATAAAGCACAGCTTATTTGAGCATATCTTTCCTTTATTTCTTTCACTTTTTCTTGTGAATTTCTTTTAGCTATTATATCTTTACCTGTTCCAGTTTCTCCAACTATTAAAACTGGTAAGTCATTATCTGCTATTTTTCTATAAGATTTCTAACATCTTTAATCTTAGCAGATTGTCCTATTATATCTGTATCTTCTTCTAACACAGCTAATTTTTCTTCTAATCTTTTATTTTCTTTTTATTAGTTCTAAAACCATTTAAAGAAGGTAGGATTATTGCATCTAAATCTTCAACTTTTTATTGGTTTTAATAAATAAGCAAAGATTCCAGAATTTTCTAATTCTTTTGTTGTTTCAGCATTTACTTCATCTACTAGGGCTATAGTTACGAACTCTTTTCCCTATACTAGCTAATTTTTTTCTTAGCTTCTCCTACTGTAACTCCTTCCAAAGCATTGTCTAGTAAGACTAAAATCAAAGTCACTTTCTCTTACCATATCTATTGCATCTAATAAATTATTGAAGGTAATTACTTCATATTTTTTCTGCTAGTTCTTTTCTCTTATTTGTTTTAGTATTTCCTTCTTTTTCTGAAATTGCTAATATTGCATTTTTTTCATATTTATTCCTCCTTTTTCCAAAACAAATCAATTTTTTTAATTTAATATCACAATGTATTATAACCGATTATTTGTATTTTTTTCAAGAAAAAAATTAATTAAAAAGTTTCCAGACATCATTAACACTAATCATAACAATAAAAATAATAAGACAACCATACCGAATTTATGCAAAGTTTTTTCCCATTTTTATTAACTTTTATTCTAAAAAGTTCTAAAAAGTACAAAAATTATTCTTCCTCCATCAAGTGCTGGTATAGGTAATAAATTTAAAAACTCCTATATTTATAGAAAGAATAACAGCTAAACTTGCTATAGAAGTCCAACCAAATTTTGATACTTCTCCCACAACTTTAAGTATTCCAATATATCCACTAATTTCTTTTAAATCAGCTTCCTGAAAAAGTGTAAAAAGCCCTCCCCACTGTATCTTTTAAAATAGATACAAAAGAATTTTTTTGCAAAAATTAGACTTTCAGTAAAAAGAAAGATTTGTTTTTAGATTTTTGGAGATATTCCTAGAACTACTCTATTATTTTTCTTCATCTTTTGTCAATTTTAAAACTAGTTTTTCTTCTTTTCCATCTCTTTCAATTATAGCAGAAAGTTCTTTTTATCTAAAGCTTCTTTTGTAACTTCAGGTATATCTGCCCATAAAGTTATTTTTACCATCTAGTTCTAAAATTTTTATCATCAACTTTTTAATATTTGTTCATTTTGCTCCACCTTTTTACTAGAGCACCTATAATAGCTTTTTTCTTCATATCTCCATTCTACCGTTCATTTGAGCAATTGAGAATATAATTAAAAAAAGCTGTCAAGAAATTCATAAAACTCCTGCAAAAAGAACTATGAATCTTTGATATGCAGGTTTAGAATTAAAAACCATTCTCAACTTGGCTCCCTACTCCATCTCAATATTAACATATCCTCCTATTGAATGGCTCTAAAGGAATATGTTGTTTCTTTTGTATCAAGTGAAAAACTTGGTACCCATGCCTATTGAGAATTCACCACAGGCATTTTAAAAATTTAGCAGTTAAAAATGTCCTAGCTCATGCACAAATATTATTAAACCCAGCATGGCAACTGCAATTAAAAAAATGTCATTTATCCTCCCAACTAAAAAGACTACAAAGCGTAGTCTTATTTATATCACACGTATTTATTTTTATTAACTCTTCTATTTTTAGAGAAAATTTCATCATTTATTCTTTCAATAGTTTTTAATTTTATTATCTTCAACACATTCTATTTCACACCAAGAATATTTTTGAAATAGCTGTTGCATTGTCATAAGATTTTTAAATAATCTTCATTCACTTCATGTATATCTTTTCTGAACCATCTATTTTTATTTTTCTGTTTTCCATAAGCTCTTTAGCCTTATCTGTTGGCATCTTTTAAAAAGATAACCATATCTGGTTCTGGTATTTCATTTTTTCTTATATTCTAAGTCCACTAACCAATTTAAATAATCATCTTTAGCTTCTGCATCTTTTTATTTTTAGAAGCTTGGTGAATCATATTTGAAGTTACATACCTATCAGTTATTATTAAATAATCATCAAGATAGTATTTTTCCAATCTTGCTTAAATGAAGCATATCTATCTATGGCATACATAGTAGACACAGGATAAGGATTTACCCTAGTTGCATCTGTTCCAAAATTTCCCCAGCCAAGCTACATCTTCACTGGTCTCACAAGCTGGACTATCATAATTAGGAAAAGATATTTTTATAGTTTTATCATATATTTTCTTTACTCTTTCATAGAGTAATTTAGTTTGAGTTTCTTTTTCCACTTGAATCTGTTCCTTCAATGACTATTATTTTTCTCATTGCTCTCTCTACTTTCTTTCTAGTTTCTTTATCAACTTCCCTAATAATAGATAAAGCTTCATCTGTATCTAAAGATATAAGTTTATGGCTATCCATAGCTTCTTCAATTATTCTATATATGTCCAAGAATTTTATTTTTTTCTTCATAAATAGCTCAACTGCAACTTCATTTTGCTGCATTGAAAACTGTTGGCATAGTTTCTCCTGTTCTTCCTGCTCTATATGCTAAGTCTATACCTTTAAATACCTTTCTATCTGCTTCTTCAAAAGTTAAAGTTTTAGTTTTTATTAAATCTAAAAAAATCTATTGATGCATTGAATTCTTTTTTCAGGATAAGAAAAAGCATATAGTATAGGAGTTTTCATACTAGGAACTCCCATTTGAGCTATGATACTGCTGTCTACATATTCAACCATAGAATGTATTATACTTTGTGGATGTACAACAACTTCTATATCATCATAGTCCATATTAAAAAGTTCATGAGCTTCTATAACTTCAAGTCCTTTATTCACCAAAGTCGAAGAATCTATAGTTATTTTTTCCCATAGACCAATTTGGATGTTTTTAAAAGCTTCTTCCACTGTTACATTTTCTAAAAATTCTAAAGTCTTTCCTCTAAATGTTCCACCACTGCAGTGATTATTAATTTTTACATTTTCTTTTTTTGAAACCTTGTAGAGATTGAAATAAAGCCGAATGTTCACTGTCTACAGGAATAATTTCTGCTTTTTGGATATTCTTTTAAAAGTCTATTTATATATGTACCAGCTGATACCATAGTTTCTTTTATTTGCAAGAGCAATTCTCTTTTCTTTTTTATAGCTTCCACTGTAGCATCTATACCTATAGCTCCACTTACTGCTGTCAATATAATATCATAGTCACTATTCTTTGCAAGTTCTGCTAAACCATTTTCTCCAAAATACACATTTTCTATAAAAAGAATATTCACTTTTTATTTTTATGGCTTCTTCTTCAGCTCCAACATAGATAGCTAAAGGTTTAAATTCTTCAATTTGTTTCTTAAGTAACTCTATATTTCTATTAGCACTTATAGCAACAACTTGATATTCTTCTCTGTTGTTTCTAATAAGCTCTAAAAGCACTTGTTCCTATACTTCCAGTTGAACCTAGAATTAAAAATCTTTTTCATTTTTTTCTCATTCCTTTATCTAAATTCTATATTTATAGCTAATACATAAATGAAAGAAATATATAACTACAGTTACAAAAAGGTAATACTAGTATCATACTATCAAATCTATCTAATATTCCACCATGTCCCATAAGTATAGTTCCTGAATCTTTAACACCACATTCTCTTTTAAATAGAGATTCTATTAAATCTCCAATTTGAGCCATAACTGATATAAAGGCTCCTATTAAAAAGGCTACAACACCTTCTTCTAAACTAACATCTTTGATTTTTTTCAAAATATGAAAACATCCTACAAAAGCAATAGCTGTAAAAATAATTGAACCTAAAGCACCTTCAACAGATTTTTGGACTTATTTCTGTAAAACCATTTTTAAAGAACTTTTCTTCCTATAGCAACTCCTACTATTCCTGCTGCTGTATCTGATATCCAAACCAAAAACTTGTAAAAACAAAAAGGAAATATTGCTCTATAAAATAAAGATTTATAATTTGAGAGAAAAATACAGATACATATACTATTCTAAAATTGTAAAAGAAACTTTTTTCCAATGTTCCTTTTTATCTGATTTTCTAAAAACTCTATATATAAGTAGTGACATAGTTGCACTATTATAACAAGTCCCTACCATACTTTGATCTAGATACTTACTTCTGTTTGCTAAATAAATTAAGTTTGGAATTATAATTGAAACTAAAAATCCCAAATTTATCATAAACTTCTTTTTCCTGATATTTTTACCATCTTATAGAATTCATATGTTCCTATAGCAACAACTAAATTAGTAAATATTAACATAGGTAAACCTTGAAGATTCATATGAAAAAGGCACTCTCCCATATAGACAAAGAATAATAATGGAACTCCTATCAGTGCTACTAAAATTCTATTCCATTTAAACATTTTTTTACTCCTCCAAATCTTCTGTCTCTTTGATTGTAACTTTCATAGCCTTGTCTATTTCTTTTTCATCAAAATCAGGCCAAAAGAGTATCTGTAATATAAAGTTCTGAATAAGCTATTTGCCACAACAAGAAATTAGATATTCTCATTTCTCCACTTGTTCTTATTAATAAGTCTGGGTCTGGAAAAATCATTATATAAATATTTAGAAAAATCTTCCTCTGTTATATTTTTCTTTTCCATCCTTAATAATATCATTTACTGCATCTATTATTTCTGCTCTACTTCCGTAGTTAAATGCTATATTTAAAGTTATTTTATCATTATTTTTTTGTTTCTTCTTTTAATTTTTTTCAATTTCATTTAACAACTTCTCAGGAATATTATTTTTTTCTACCTGAAACAAAAACGAATCTTGTTTTTTTCATCATATTTTTTTCTTTTCACTTTTTTTATATTTTAAAAATAACTTCATAAGAGTTGAAACTTCATCTTTTGGTCTAGACCAATTTTTCAGTTGAAAAGGCATAGACAGTTAAATATTTTTACACCTATTTCAGTAAAAATACTCCAAGGCTCTTCTTAATGATTTTTGCACCTTCCATATGTCCAAAACTTCTAGCTAAACCTCTTTTCTTTGCCCATCTTCCATTACCATCCATTATTATGGCAATGTGTTGGGGTATATTCTTTTCCATTTTATCACCTCATTAACTATAATATTTTAACATATAAAAATGAAATTTTGTACATTAAATTTTAAGAAAATAATTTTTAATAAAAAAATAGGAATTATTAAATTTAATAATTCCTATCTAGTGTATTTTATTTCATTTGTTGATAGCTTTCATTGAAATTATCTAAAGGTATTTCTATAAGAATATCTGAATATTTTTTTAGTTAAGAATTTAATTTTCATCACTTTTTTCCATTTTGCATTTGTGGGAAGTAGTTCATTAAATACTTCTTCATCAGTAGTCACACCTTTTACAGGAAATCTCATTACTCTATACATGACCATAGCATTTGCTTTAATAGCAGGGTTTTCATCTATTGTTATCTCTATTCCATAAGTATTTATAGGTTTCTTTGAGTCTAATATTTCTTCTAAAGTATAATGAAAAATAGGTGTTTTTCACCTCCTCCACCATCTGCTAAAGTAATCATAGTATTTTTCTTGTACTAGTCTAACAGAATTATTTTCCTCTATATACTCCCATTCACCAAAAACAAAGTAAAGATAATGATAAAAAGACAAATAAAAACTATTTTTTTCATATTATACCTCCTGTAAAAGCTTTTTTTGTAATAAAAATAAAAATTATAATAACTTATTTTTTTCAATTATAGCATATATTGTAAAAAAATTAGAATATTTTTTTATTTATCTTTACTTTTTTTAAAAAAATTTTCGCATTTTTCTTTTCAATTTTCTTAAAAAAATGTTATAATACAAAACATAAACATTAATAAGGGGGGATTATTTTTGAACGATAATGATGATTTAAAACAAGAACTTAATAATGAAAAACATTGAAGCACCTAAAACAAATGATGTAACACCAACAACTATAACACCAGTAGTCCAAGATGAATTAAAAAGCAACAATCAAGCTAAGAAAATACTAATATAAACATGACTCAAAAAGAAAAGTAATATGAAAGCTGGTACTAAAACTCAATTAATTATTTTAGGAATAACTTTGATATTTTTGGATTTTTCTTAGCTTCTGGTGTAATTTCTTTTTATTAGAAGTATTGGAAGAGGTTTGAAAGAGACCTAAAAATTATTATACTCAAGTTAATTATGATACTAACCAAGTTGCTCCTCAAGTACAAACAACAGTAGTTGAGCCAGTTACTACAACAGAAGTAGCTCCTCCAGTTGAAAATACTCCTGTAACAACTGTTCCTGAACCAGTGAACAATACTAATGTTCCCACAAAGTATTCCCTTGAGACAAACAACAATGTTGCTCCTCAACAAAATACTGTAAATCAAGTACAAAAATACTCAACAATATTCATGCTTATGATGACTATGACTTACAAGTTTTAGAACAGGTTTATGATGAAGTAATCAACAGAGGAAATGAATCATATCTATATAACTTTCTCTTCTAGTGAACTTGCTATAATTAGAAATACTCTATATGCAAGAAGAGGTTACAGATTTAAGAAAAAGAAATATCAACAATATTTTGGTTCTAAAACCTTGGTATACACCAACAACTGATAGTCAAAAACATTTTTACCAAAAAAATGAAGAAAGACTAGCTAACATTATTAAAAAAATATGAATAAGTAAAATATAAAGGATTAATTTCTTAAAAAAATAGAAATTAGTCCTTTTTTTATCTCTATTTTACATTTTTTTAATGTAATTTTTCATATCAAAAATTTACATTTTTCTAAATAGTGATATAATAGTATAAAAAGGGGTGAGTTTATGTATAGAAAAATTTTTGAATATTTAAAAGAATGGAAAAATAGTCCATATAGAAAAACCTTTACTAATTCAAGGTGCAAGACAAGTTGGTAAGACATATTCCATTTTAAATTTTGGAAAAATCTGAATATGAAAAATATTGCTTTACTTTAATTTTGAAACTAATCCTAAACTAAAGGAAACATTTGAAGAAAAATATAGAACCTAGCTATTTAATTCCTATTCTTTCCAGATTAGTTGATCAAACTATTGTAAAAGAAAAACACTAATTTTTGATGAGATACAATTATGTGAAAGAGCATTAACATCATTGAAAGTATTTTTCAAGAACAAGCTCCAGAATATCATATAATTGTAGCTGGAAGTTTACTTGAGGTTGCTGTTAACAGAGAAAATTTTTTTCTTTTCCTGTTGGTAAAGTAGATATAAAAACTCTTTATCCTATGGATATTGAAGAATTCCTATTGGCAATGGGGGAAGATAAATTAATTGAACAAATTAAAACAAGTTTTAATGAAAAACTCTCCATTGCCCTATTATCCTACATGAGCTTGCTATGGAATATTATAGAAAGTACTTACTTATTGGAGGTATGCCTGAATGTGTTGCTAAATTTAAAAGAAACAGAAAATTATACTCTGATTAGACATACTCAAGAAATGATTTTTACTTTCATACTTTAAATGATATGAGTAAATATAATACTAACAATGAAATTAAAAAAACAAGATTAGTCTATGACAATATCACTGTACAACTTTCAAGGAAAACACACGTTTTCAATATAAGTTGGTAAAAAAACAGGTGGAAGAGCTTCTGAATTTGAAAATGCTATAGAATGGCTTAATTTATCAGGGATAATTTCTAAAATATATTGTGTTCAAGATATTAAAAAAAGCCTTTTAGAAAAATTACAGAAATATAGATGCTTTTTAAAATTTATATTTCTGATGTGGGCTTATTATGTGCAAAAAAACAGATAGTTCCTGAGGATATTCTTTATCTTTCAGATGAATTAAACGATTTTAAGGGAGGAATGACAGAAAATTATGTCAATATACATTTAGATATAAATTCATATACAGCATATTTCTGGAAAAATGAGAAGGAACGTCAGAAATTGATTTTTGTAATAACAAGAGATGGTAAAATCATTCCAATAGAAGTGAAGTCTTCTAATAATACTCGTTCAAAAAAAGCCTTTGATAACTATATAAAGACATATAAACCTGAATATAGTATAAGAATTTCCAGTAAAAAAATTTTGGATTAGAAAAATAATATAAAAAGTATTCCTTTATATGCTGTTTTTTTGCTTATAACTTTTTAGTTCATCTAAATATGCTATAATAAAAATAAAAATAATTTTTGAAAGGAAGAATAAAAAAATGAAAATTATAGATTCACATGTTCATTTAAATTTACATCAATTCTGACTCTGATAGAGAAGAAGTTTTTAAAAAGAATAGAAGAAAAAAATTAGATTTCGTAGTAAATATAGGATTTGATTTAGAGAGTAGTGAAAAAGAGCGTGGAATATGCTGATAAATATCCTTTTATTTATGCAGTAATAGGCTTTCATCCTGATGAAATTGAAGGATACAGTGATGAAGCTGAAAAAAAGATTAGAAGAGCTTGCTAAAAAAATCCAAAAGTTTTAGCTATAGGAGAAATTGGTTTAGATTATCATTGGATGACTAGACCCTAAAGAAGAACAATTTAAGATTTTTTTAGAAGACAGTTAGAATTAGCAAGAAGAGTTAATAAACCTGTTGTCATACACACAAGAGAAGCTATGGAAGATACAATAAATATCTTAAATGAATATCCAGATGTAAAGGGAATTTCTACATTGTTACCCTGGTTCTGTTGAAAGTGCTAAAAGAATGATAGATAGATTTTATCTAGGTATAGGTGGAGTCTTAACTTTCAAAAAAATGCAAAAAAACTAGTTGATGTTGTAAAAGGAAATCCCTATAGAAAAGCTAGTTATTGAAACTGATTGTCCATATATGGCTCCAACTCCATATAGAGGACAAAGAAATGAGCCTATATACACAGAGGAAGTTGCTAAGAAAATAGCTGAACTTAAAAAAATATGAGTTATGAAGATGTTGTTAGAATTACTAATGAAAAATACTAGAAAGGTTTTTTAAAAATGCTATGATAGTAGGAATAGGTAATGATATTATTGAGATTGAAAGAGTAGAAAAAGCTATTTCAAAAGAAGGATTTATAGCTAAAGTTTACACTCAAAGAGAAATAGAAAATATTGTTAAAGAGGTAATAGAACTGAGACTTATGCTGGTATATTTTTCAGCAAAAGAAGCTATCTCAAAAGCTATTGGAACTGGAGTTAGAGAATTTGCTCTAACTGACTTTAGAAATATTAAATGACGATTTAGGAAAACCCCTATGTCATTGTTTCAGATAAATTAAATAAAAATTATACAAAGAAAAAAGAAAATTATCAAATTGAAATTGCTATTTCACACTCAAAGAAATATGCAACTGCAATGGCTATTATAATTTGATTAAAATTAGTTAGGGAGGAAAAATGGATATTTTAGAAATTAAAAGAGAATTTTTAGAAATGAAAGAAAAACTGATAGTATTAGGAGGTCTCTTTGACTTAGAAAAAGAGAAAAACTACTATAAAAGATTTAGAAAAACTAACTTTTTGAAGATGGTTTTCTGGTCTGATAAAAAGAAAAAGTTCAGAAATTATTAAAAATATGAATTTTGAAAAAATATAGTTTCAAGATATGAAAAAAATTAGCAACTGAAGTTGAAGATGAAGAAGTTTTAATAGATTTTTGTTGAAAGTGGGAGAAACTTCTTTTGAAAATGAACTTATTGAAAAACACAAAGCTTTAAAATATGATATAGAAGAATTTGAAGTAAATCTATTATTAGATGGCGAATATGATATGAATAATGCTATAGTTACAATACATTCTGGAGCTGGTGGAACGGAAGCTTGTGACTGGGCTGATATGCTTTACAGAATGTACCTTAGATGGTGCAATCTAAAAAACTATAAAGTATCTGAGTTAGATTTTATGGAAGGTGACAGTGTTGGAGTAAAATCTGTTACATTCTTAGTTGAAGGTATCAATGCCTATGGATATTTAAAATCTGAAAAAGGTGTTCATAGACTTGTTAGAATTTCACCTTTTGATGCCAACAAAAAGAGACATACTTCTTTTGCCTCTGTTGAAGTTGTTCCAGAAGTTGATGACAATGTGGAAGTTGAAATAAATCCTGCTGATATTAGAATAGATACATATAGAGCAAGTGGAGCTGGTGGACAACATGTCAACATGACAGACTCAGCTGTAAGAATAACACATTTCCCAACAGGAGTTGTTGTAACTTGTCAAAAAGAAAGATCTCAACTTAGCAACAGAGAAACTGCTATGAAAGATGTTAAAATCTAAATTACTTTGAAATAGAATTAAAGAAAAAGAAGAAGAAATGAAAAAAATTCAAGGAGAACAAACTGATATTGGTTGGGGTAACCAAATTAGATCTTATGTTTTCCAACCTTATGCCTTAGTTAAAAGACCATAGAACTAACACTGAAATAGGAAATGTTAAGGCTGTTATGGATGGAAGCATTGATGATTTTATCAATTCATATTTAAGATGGATAAAAAAATAATTAATTTTTAAAGTGGAGGTATTTAAAATGAAAGAAATTAAAGCTCGTCCATTGGAGGAAAATAATAAAGAGGGAAGAATGACTTTGCATATATATTTTTCTTTCAGCCATTTTTTGTACATTAGCTATGGCAATTTTTATGATTTCATTGAATAAAGAAAGTTTTTAAAAATAATTTAACTGTACAACTATTTATGGGAGTATTTTTTCTTATTAGTAATCTCAAGTTTTTTTACTAATATGCCTTATATTGCAAAATGGTGTTTTTGCAGAAGAAGTTTGTTATATGAAAAATAAAGTTTTTTTATTATACTAAAAACTAGAAATTTCTTAGGAAGTAAAAATTATAAAAAGTTTTTGAAATTCCTATAAGAGAAATTAATGATGTTAAAGAAAAATGAAAAAGTTAAAGAGTAACATATGTTTTCTATTTTTCAAACCAAGAAACTCTGTTGAAATAGAAACAAGAGATGGTATAAAAATATGCTATTATGAATGACTTTCGTTTAGGTTCAAAAATGATACAAACACTGAAACTAGACAAGAAAGAGCTAAAAGAATTTTTAATGAAGTTAAAGGATTCTAATAACAGAAGCAAAAAAATGAAAAATACATTTAATATCTAGGGGAAAAATGAAAAGAAAAAGAATTAAAAATTAATCCCAGTACCAGAAGACAGCAAATTTTACAATATTTATGCTCATATTTTACTATTATGACTTTTACTCCATTTATTTTTGCTGCTATTTATTTGTCTTTTGTTGGAGATGAAACTCGTTCAAAAAAATTATTGAACAATTTATGAAAGAGAAAAGTACTTTTGATTTCTAGTTATGATTGCATTTTCTATAAGTGTACTAAATATGTTTAGAGAACTATTTAATTATTTAATAGTTGAAGAAGTTTGTTATGTGGATAAAAAGACTTTCTTTTATCAGAAATTTAGAAGAGCTTTTGGAATGAGAAAAATTAATAACAAACTTAGAAATACCTCTTTTCAGATATATCTGAAGTTAAAGAAGGAAAGAAACCTTCTTTTCTTTACTGCTTTTTTCTCCTATTTGCTCATAGAAATTCAGTTGAGCTGTAACAACTGATGGATATCAAATCATGAATAGTGTTCTTTTTGGAAGTAGAAATTCTTTAAAAACCAAATTCTAAAGTTACTGATGAAAGAACTATTAAAATATATAATGAAGTAAAAATATGATTTTCAAAAATAATTATAAAAATATTTTTGAAAAATATCTATATTTATATGATAAAATAAAGAGTAAGAAATTTAAGAACGAAAGGATGGATAAAAGATGTGTGTTGATTGTAAAAAGAGTTAGAACAAGAGTAGCACCTTCTCCAACAGGAGACCCTCATGTTGGAACAGCTTATATTGCATTATTTAATATTGCATTTGCCCATGTTAATAATGGAGATTTTATTTTAAGAATAGAGGACACTGATAGAAATAGATATACAGAAGGTTCTGAACAAATGATTTTTGATGCTTTTAAAATGGTTAGATTTAGACTATGCAGAATGAATCTGATGTAGGTGGAGATTATGACCTTATAGACAATCTGAAAGATTTGATCTATACGGAAAATATGCAAAAGAATTAGTTGAAAAAGGTGGAGCTTACTACTGTTTCTGTGACCAAGAAAGACTAGAAAATCTAAGAGAAAGACAAAAAGCCATGGGACTTCCTCCTGGATATGATGGACATTGTCGTTCATTAACTAAAGAAGAAATTGAAGAAAAAAATTAAAAGCTGGAGTTCCTTATGTTATAAGATTAAAGATGCCTTATGAAGGTGAAACTGTAATCCATGACAGATTAAGAGGAGAAGTTGTTTTTGAAAATAGTAAAATAGATGACCAAGTTTTTATTAAAAGCTGATGGTTTCTCCAACATATCACCTGCTAATATAGTTGATGACCATTTAATGGGAATAACTCATGTTATCAGAGCTGAAGAATGGATACCTTCAACTCCTAAACATATCCAACTTTATAAAGCTTTTGGTTGGGAAGCTCCTGAATTTATACATATGCCTCTTTTTAAGAAAATGATGATAGATCTAAAAATTTCTAAAAGAAAAATCCCTGTTTCTTTAATTTGGTATAAAGAAGAAGGGTATTTAAAAAGAAGGGTCTAGTTAACTTCTTAGGATTAATGGGATATTCTATGGTGATGGACAAGAAATATTCAGTTTACAAGAATTTAAAGATAACTTCAACATAGATAAAGTTACTTTAGGTACCTAGTATTTGACCTTGTTAAAACTTGGATGGGTAAATAACCAACATATGAAAAATGAAAGATTTAGGTGAACTTACAAGATTGACTATTCTTTCTTTGTACAAGAAGGATATTTTGAAAATGAAATGTAAGTGAAAAAGAATTTGAAACTTTAAAAGAAAAATTGTTGCTATCGAAAGAGAAGGAGCAAAAACTTTAAAAGAAATTGCTAAAAATTCTAAATTTTCTTTATTGATGAATTTCACTTTACCAGAAGTTAAAAGAAGACATGGATAAAAAGAAAGAAAAAGCATAGAAAAACTTCTAAACTCTTTTACAAGACGAAGTGGGATTGAAAAGCTATACAAATTACTTATAGATAAATTAGAAAAATGGGAAAGTAATGAATTTACTGCCGAAGAAGCTAAAGATTTATTACACTCTTTACTTGATGATTTACAAGAATGACCAGGAAAAAGTATTTATGCCTATAAGAGCTGTCCTAACTGGTGAACCTAAAGGTGCAGACTTATACAATGTACTTTATGTAATCGGAAAAGAAAGAGCTTTTAAAAAGAATTAAAGATACAGTTAAAAATATAATATAGGATTATAAATATAACGATTATCTTTTGTTAGCCTATAATGGTTCTAGAGCTCCATCAAAAGGCTCTTTCACCATTATAGGACGTCGCAGTAATCTAGCTCACTTTTTTCTAACTATAGAAAAATGGGCTATTGCAAAATTAAAATTTTAATTTAAAGTAAAAATAAGTGAGTTACGAATGGAATTTTTAGATAAAAATCAAATAGAATGAGCTGAGCAAATGCAGGAGTGTCTGAACGAAGTGAGTTTCTGATTTGCAGCGAATTCTTGATTTTTATCGTTAAGAAATTTACTCAGTAACGAACTATTTTTTTATCTTTAATTTATGACAATATATTTTTTTAACTATAGAGAGAAAAAAGAGAGTTTTAATAAGATTTATTCTTAAAAACTCTCTTTTTATCTTTTTATTAAGTATTTATTCTTTTACGATTTTACCATTAGATATTAAAGCTATAAACATATTGGTGAGCATCTACTATTGCATTACAATAAGTTGATTTTACTTCACCTTCTGTAAAAGCATTTGAAAAGAATTTGTTGTTGTTCAGCTAGATTTATTTTTAACTGCTCAACAGTAATTTCTCCATTTTTATATTCAGCCACTCAAAGCATCAAAACATATCACTAAAAAGTTTCATCATAAAGATTTTTCTGCCCAACTTCTCAAACATTTGTATCACCCATTTCTCTTAAAGTATAATATTTTTAAAAATTTATTATATTCACAATTCAATTTATTAGTTAAGTCCTACTTCACACTTTTAATTTTATCATTCAATACTAATTTTGTCAACTTTCTATAATGAGAAAATATTAACTAAAAATTGGTATTAAAATTAGCACAACTATTGATATGACAAGACCACTGTAAAATGAAATTATAGAGATCTCTGCTGAAGTACTTCTATTTATAATAGGTAGCACTGAATCCATAGCTGTAGCTCCTGCAACAGAAACTGATCTCAATGCTCCTACTTTTTTGCAATAATAGGGATAAATATAATAGCTAATAGTTCTCTAAAAATATTTGATAAAAGCTATTCCTCCCAATTCTACACTGACTTTTGATAGTTCTATAGCTGAGAAAGAATACCAACCCATTCTCAGCACTCTACAGCTATTGTTTCTGGCATAGTAAGAGATAGAAAAATTGAAGCTACTGCTCCACCAGCTAGTGAAGATAATATAGTGATAAAAAGGTGAAAAATAAACCTTCTTATTTAATTTTTAAATCACCTATTATATTTTCATTTTTCCTATATCAATACCGATAAAAATAATAAAAATATAGTCCAAATTGAATTACTATTCTATATCAAATTCAAAAGTGTGACTTTGTAAAAATATCCTAAAAAGCATTCCTAAATTATAACTGCACAAGAAACTGCGATCATTTTTATCACCCCAATAGAAAATTTCACAAATACTATAGAAAATACTATAGCAAAAACTGATATTACCAATGCCTTTATTCCTAGTATATGTAGTTAGAAATTAATCTATCATCAGAACCTATTTTATAGCCCATTGCTCCTAGTAAAAATAAAGTGATAAAGATTGTAAAAGAGAAATCTTTTTAATAATTTTCAGGAAATAATTTTTTCTCACTAAAAATACAGCAACAAAAATTATACAGACATAAATAAGAATATCCAACATCATACCCACCCCTTAATTATAAATATCATATTTATATTTTATAGTAAAATTTCAAAAATGTATAGCTTTAAAATATTATTATCTTTTATTTTAATTTTAAATGTTTATTATTTATAAATAAAAAAATTGTATTAGTACAGTTTATTGATAAAAGAGTTGACTATTATTTTGAACTGTTATATATTGTAGGTAACACTTAGATATCTTTAAAGGAGGTTTTTATGAAAAAGTTACTTATGTCTGTTGTACTTGGTTTATCTTTGGTAAGCTCCTTAGTCTATGCTGATGACTGGAAGCCTTATGATAAAAACGGTAATGTACTTAGAACTGACAGAGACGCTACTGGTAAAATGCCGTTGTTTCAACTGCAAGATATGAAGCTTCAAAGATAGGATTAGATATTTTAGAAAAACGGTGGAAATGCAATAGATGCTGCGTTGGTGTTGATTTGCATTAGGTGTTTGTAGAACCTCAATCTTCTGGAATAGGTGGAGGAGGTTTCATGATAGTTCGTTTTTGCTAAAACTGGTGAAACAAAGTTTATTGATTTCCGTGAAACTGCTCCAAAAGGAGCTAATCCTGATATGTGGATGTAGATAAAAATGGTGAAGTTATTTCTGATGATAAAGAATTTGGTGGGAAATCAATAGGTGTTCCTGGTTCAGTTAAAGGTTTCTATATGTTTTAGAAAATATGGAAATCTAGATAGAAAAACTGTTATACAACCTGCTATTGATTTGGCAAACAATGGTTATAGAGTTTCTGCTATTATGAATATGGATATGAAAAATCAATTGAATAATATTTTTAAAATATCCAGCTACTGCTAAAATATATTTAAAAATGGAAAACCCTACAATGTTGGTGACCCTACTAAAGAATCCTGACTTAGCAAAAACTATGGAAAAAATTGTTAAAGACGGAGAAAAGCTTTCTATGAAGGTGAAGTTGCTGAAGCTATTGTAAAAGCTACTGTTGCAGCTAAAAGGAAAAATGACTTTAGAAGATTTAAAGAACTACAAGATAAAAAAATTTCAGATCCAGTTAAGGGAACTTATAGAGGTTATGAAATCTATACTGCTGCTCCTCCTTCATCAGGTGGTGCCCATATCATACAAATTTTAAATATTTTTAGAAAACTATGATATGAAAAATATTCTCTGCTGGTTCTGCTAGATATTACCACTTACTATCTGAAAGATGAAAATGGCTTTTGCTGATAGAGCAAAATTTATGGGGGATACTGATTTCATAAAAATACCTTTAAATGGCGTTATCAATAAAGAATATGCTAAGACTTTAAAAATAAAATAGATGAAACAAAATCTCAAGAATATACTGAAGGAGATCCTTGAAATATGAATCTAATGAAACAACTCACTACTCTATCATAGATAAAGAAGGAAATATTGTTGCTGTTACATTTACAGTTAATGGTGTATTTGCTTCTGGGGTTGTTGCAGATGGAACTGGTATTCTTTAAATAATGAAATGGATGACTTTGATACTGGACATGACAAGGCAAATTCTATACAAGAATATAAAAACCTTTAAGCTCTATGTCACCAACTATTATTTTAAAAAGATGGTAAACCTGTTGCAAGCTTTAGGAGGTCTTGGAGCTCAAAAATTATTACTGGTATAACTCAAGTTATAATACAAATGGTAGATTATGATAAAGACATACAAGAAGCTATTAATTTCAAGAATTCATGATGCCTATGGTGAATTAACTTATGAAGGTAGAATTGATAAAAATGTTATTGATCAACTTCAAAAATGGGTCATAAAATGAAAAATGGTGGAGAATGGTTAGAATATCCTTGTATTCAAGGAGTTACAATTAAAGATGGTGTACTAAGAGGTGGAGCTGATCCAAGAAGAGATGGAAAGCTTTTAGGCTTCTAATCAATTATAAGTGTCCTAATATCCCTTTTATGAAGCTATTACAAATTTAATTATAAATTTGTGATAGCTTTTTAAATATTTTTATTTATTTTTAAGAATATAATTTACATTTTTATAGAAAAATGGTATAATTAAAGTGCAAATAAAAAGTGATAACAGAGGAGGGATAGTATGAGTGAAAAAGAAATTTATAGTGGTCCTAATCTTTCAGGTATCGGCCAGATAAAAAAACAATTTCACTGAAAAAGAAGGTTCCGAATTCTTCTATTATGAAAGTGGACAGTTAAAAGGCCGAGTATAATTATAAGAACGGAAAACTCGATGGTTTTTGCAAGAGAATATTATGAAAATGGGTCAGCTTATCGCTGAAGGTAACTATTCAAATGGTAAGTTAGAAGGTATTTCTAAAATGTACTATGAAAGTGGACAATTAAGATCTGAAAAACAGTTACAAAAACAATCTTCTTAATGGAATTTCTAAAACTTACTATGAAAATGGTCAATTGAAAGAAGAAGTTAACTACAAGGATGGTCAAAGTTGTACAAGAAAATTTAGAAACTGAATTAAAAGATTTCTGTAACATTGCTTATGAAGATGATAAATTAAAATTAGAATTTGATTAAAAAAACACAATAATAAATGTGTAAGTATAGTCAGCATATATAGAAATATGTATGTGAAATAGTGAATATAAACTATTTAATACTACTTGAATTGCTGGAAAAACCCTAAAAGCTAGTGTAACTACAACATAGTACCTAAATAAAATATGGTACAGGTGTGAAAGTGGCGAAAGCAGAAAAAATATACTAGATGGCATAAGGTTAAATCCTAAGTGTCAAGCCAGTATACCCAAAATCAAAGATTTGGGAAAGGCTAAAAATGGGCAATCAGCAGCCAAGACCGAAAGGTAAGGTTCAACGACTATTCCTTAATGGGAAGTACACCAAAGCTGGTGGAAGTGAGTAGACCCAAACAGTGAGGCTGTGGGATAAGATATAGTCTGTGCTTGTTAGAAATAACAAGAAGTTCAAGGCTAATCTCCTTAATTTATTAAGGAGTGTATATGCCAAGAGAACTGCATGAGTGGTAGCGTACTTGTGTGAACAAAAACAGTTAAAACAAATTTATTTTAGAAGCAATCTTATCAGAAATGAAGAATTATGCAAATTATACTCTGTTGACGGAAGATTAAAATTAGATGTTGTTTATACTAACCCTACAAAAAGAAAAGAAAAAGGAACAGTTGCTGAAATAAATACTATTTGATATAGAAACTTTTAATAACAATTCAATGGAAGTCGTTGGAAAGTATAAAAATACTGAAAATGCAACTGATATAAAAGTAACTATTGTTCCAAATGATCAGATTGGTATTGAACAACAAGTTAATGTTGGAGCAAAGTCAGAAAAAGCCCACAAAGATATAATGTTGAAGTTGATCCTGTTGTCGTTGCAAAGGATACTAGAAAATGTTAAATTACCTTCAAATGAACTATTTTCTTCAGTGGACTATGTTGTAGCATCAAAAAGACTCAACACTTGAATCTAAGACTAGAAAAAGCCTAAAGAGACATAGTGTTAGAGTAATGCCAATAGGGAGCTAGAAATACAACTAAAAAGAAGAGTCTATAAAAGTTGGAGCTGTTCAAAGAAAAATGTAGAGCCAGTTGTTGAGGAAAAAGTAAATCTACAAGTTGAAACTCCAGTAGAAAGCTACTAAAACTAATAACGCTCCTAAAGACTATAGAGTAATTCCAGAACAACCTAAAGTTGAAAAATGCAAGAAGAACCTATAATAGAAAAAGAAGTTGTTACTTCTAATACAAATGTTCATTATGAAGAAGTATCTCCAAGAGGACAAAGAAAAAAATTCTTTCTTACTTCCTATCTTATTTATAGGTATTGGAATTCTATTAGGTGGTTTCCTTGGACTTAAGAGCTCTTTTTATGTTTCAATGCTCCAAAAGACTGTAGAAACTGCTCAAAACAAATAAGTAAAACCATAATAAAATAGTGATGATAGATAATTTCTACCACCACTATTTTTTTATTTTATAATTATTTTCTTTTTAAATTTTTTTCCATTTTTTATTTTTATCTTTGAAATAAAATAATTTCTTTTTATATTTCTTGTCCAACAAAAAAACTTTCTTGCTTCATCAAATTTATAAGCATAGTCTTTTTATATTATGTGCATCAGAACCCTAAAGTAAAAAGTTTTTCCACCTTTTTTAAATATTTTTTTCTATCATATAGCTATATAGATTTTTCTTTTTTTATACTTTATACATACTTTTTAGTATTTACTTCAAAGGCAATTTCTTTTTACTATGAGTTCAATAATTTTTATTTAAAAATTTACTTGCTAAGTTATCAAAGTCTGTAACTGAAATATCAACTATTCTAATTCCATACTCAAAATGTGCTAAAGACATTAAATTCTATTGAACTTTCTAAAAGCTTGTATCATCTGTTTCAAAAAGTATTCTTGAATTAAAAGCTTCTAGACTTATTAGTTTTTTTATTGACACACATATAATCATATAATCCATTTTTGATGAATAGATAGAAGTTTTTAAATTAAAATTTTTATCTTTTTAAAAAAATCTTCTATTCTTTTTTTCAGAGTTTGGAGTATATCCCTATTTCTATTCCTGAGAAAAATTTATTTGAATATTTTTTTATTTAAACTAGTCTATTTCTTCAATATACTTTTAAATAGTCAATTGAACTATCTTCATAATTAATTATAGGATTAGCAAAGTCTAAAATGTTCTGTTGTTACAATATCATTCTTATTAGAGACATTTATGTAATTTTCTAAAGCTTCATTTGAATCAAATGAAAAAGTTTGAATGCACATGTTGGTCAAACATTATAGGTTATTTCTCCAATCAACTAAAATTTGATTTTCTTTATCTCCAATAAGTCCTGTTTCTTTTTGCAAGTTCTAACAACACATCATAGTTTGTAAGAGTTGAGAAAGGTATCTTAGCTTCATCAAATTTTTTTCTTTTTGCTTTATTTAGATTATAACTAAATATTGCAATTACCCCTAAAACTTCTAATCCTTCTTCTTGTAAAAGCTTGTGCAGCTAAAACTGAAGACTTTTCCAGTTGAAATTAAATCTTCTATTACTACAACTTTTTTTACCCTTTTTCATATTTACCTTCTATTTGATTAGTCTTTCCATGGTCTTTAGCAGAACCTCTAACATATAGCATAGGTAAATCCATAATATCACTTATCCAAGCAGCATGAGGAATACCAGCAGTAGCTGTTCCAACTATATAGTCAACATTAGGATATAGTTCTTTAATCTTTTTTAACAAAACCTTCTGCAATTTGTTTTCTTATTTTTAGGATATGACATAGTAAGTCTATTATCACAGTATATTGGTGATTTTATTCCAGATGCCCAAGTAAACCAATTTTTCTTTATCCACTCTCAATTCAACAGCCTTTAATATCTAACAATGCATTTATTATTTCTCTATCTAACATAATTCTTCTCCTTATTTTATTTATTAACAACAATTACTTTTCCAAATTTTTTTCAAGTTCTCTATATAATTTTGTATTTGTTAATTTTTCAAAATTTTCTTTATTTCTTTATTTAAAAACTTTTTCATTTATATTTGTAATAAAATACCAAGTTGTGAAACAAGTCTATCTCCATATTTAATCATTACTACCAGTTGTATAATAATTTTGATTTGCTATATTATTTAGATAATAATCAACTATTTTTTTGATATTCTTTTTCTAATATTTCTTGTATAACTAGACTATCATAATATTTTGACTAAAAACAATTCTTCATCTGTTACTTCATCTTTATTTCCATCTTCAATTTCTTTTTTAAATAATTCTAAAGCTAAAAGCAACAGTCTTTTTTTATACTTACTAACATCTTTTTATATCTAGTACGTGCTAAATACTCCCATGCCCATCTTTCCAGAAGTCTTTTTCAGAAAATTTCATCATAATATTTCTTAAATTTTCTCTTTCATCACCCAACTTTTTTCATAGTACAGCATATTTCATTGACTAAACTTTTCATCTTCTTGAGGGTACATTTTCTATATATAAGTCAAAATACTTTTCTATTCTTTTTACTTCTTCTATATTTTTTCAGTTTCTAAATAATATCTAGCAACTTTGATAAGATATATAAAAAGTTTTTAGGGCTTTTTCATCAACTAAACTTTTTTAAATCTTTTAAAAGTTCCTTCCATAGTTTCACCCTTGTAATAATTTATCTCCCAATTTTTTTCATCTATAGTAATTGTTTGAGCTATCATTGTTGAGTCAGTTTATATTTAGTTTTCTTAAATCCTTTTCAATTCTTTTCACGATTAGTTATAGCTAAAACATTCTAAACCAATGAATAGAAAAAGTAATATTTTTTTATAATTTTTACTTTCATATTTATCTCCCCAGTTCAAACATATTTTTTTATAAGTCTATATCTTTCTTCTGGGATTTTTCATTTCCAGTTATTGATCTACCAACAACAATATAACTAGCTCCATCTCTATTTGCATCTATTGGAGTAGCAACTCTTTTTGGTCTCCTTTTGAATCTTCTGCTAATCTTATTCCAGGATTTAATTATTATGAAGTCTTCTCCACTTTGTTCTCTAATTTTTCTTTGTTTCAAGAACAGAAGATACAACTCCATCAATTCCACTTTCTTTTTGCAAGTCTAGCATAGTTTAAAAACAGAGTCTTCTATACTTGTTTGGATATTTTGTTCCTTTTCTCATATCTTCTTCACTTGTAGAAGTAAGTTGAGTTATAGCTATAACCTTTGTATTTACTCCTGCTTCTGTCATAGCTCTTTTTAGCTCCTTTTTAGCATTTCAGAACCACCAGCTGCATGAACAGTTAAAGATATCAATATTAAATTTAGCTAAACCTTTAGCTGCTGAATAAACTGTATTTGGAATATCATGTAATTTTTAAATCTAAGAAAATTTTTATGCCCTCTTTTTTTGATTTCGTCTATTACCACTGGTCCATTTTGTAAATATAACTCCATTCCAACTTTTTACAAATAATTTTTTTCTTCTTTGAATTTATCTAAAAATTCTAAAGTTTTTTTCTAATGTTGGAAAATCTAGTGCTATTATAACTTCTTTTTTTCATACGTCCTCCTATTTTTCTTAAACTGTTATTTTTAAAAATATTTTTTTACATTCTCATAGTTTACTCTGTCTTTTTCCTTTCCACCAATGAAATGGATATGAAAAAAATATTGTCTTAAATCTCCAGAATCTCTTTCAAACATTGGAGTAAAAGCTATCCCAGAAACCTCTATGTTCTTTTTGTTTCTAAAATTCCACATATTCCTAAAGTCTCTAATAAGCCTGTAACTTCATCTTTATTTGAAGGAAATAATTTTTTTCTTTAGCTAATTCATTTCTTAACATAGTCGCTGTTTTTTGTTTCATCAAAATTATCTGCAAATGATAAAATTTTCCTTTAAAATTTTGATAATCTTCTTCTTTTGGAAATTTTTTTCTCCATATTTAGAAAATTCAGATAAATAATAGTAAGGTTTTTGAATCTCTCCCCAAATTCCTCCACTACAATATTTTAGCCCAATTAAAAAAATGTAGGAGTGATTTTTAGGGATTTTATATTCTTTCCCTCTATCATATTTTGAGCCAACTTCTAGCATAGATATATGAGGCTAAAATGTATCTATAGTCTAAATCTCTAGTTGAAAGACTATATAGAAAAGACATTAGATACTTCTTCTAAAGAAATTTTTCTGTAAGCATTTTTTTCAAGATTAGTCAATAAATTCTTTTTCTGTAACAGCTATATCTTCTCTAAGTAAGTCCCTTTTCTTTTATATATTCTACTTCCTCATGATTTAAACTTGATTTATTTTTCCATATATTTTTAAAAAAATAATCTTTTTAGCTTTTTTATCTATCATATTTCACCCTTCAAAAGTTTGTAAAAACTAACTTTCTAGATTTATCAATATTCTATATTATTTTTCTAAATATTCCTCATAAGATTTGTATTTATCTTTGTTATCTAAAAAAATCAAACCAAGCATTATAGTAAATCCTACACTCTTCTATGTATTCTTTATTATCTTTTCCTAATTTCTTTTGATAATTCTAAAAAGTCATCTAAATCAGCTAAAAGCTTTCTATTTTTGCATCTTTTTCTGAACTAGGTTTATCAAGTAAAAGTCCCCAAGGCATTTCATGTATAGAAAAAAATCTATATAATTTGATAGAAATTGTATATTTTTTTGCTTTATAGCTGGCAAAATAATCTGGCTCTTTTTCTAAAAAGTTTATTTATTAAATTAATTTTGTCACTCAAATTCATCATATAGTAAGCTAAAAAAATTTTAGATAATAGTCATTTTCATCTTTATCTCCAATTAAAAATTTTTATAGCAAAAAGTTCCACCATTATCTATATCATTTTTATTACTTTTTAAAAATTTTACCAATGAAATTGTGAAGATATATCAATTTTTATCTATATATGAGCTAATAAAATCTTTGAATTCATCAGTGCTTATTTCATCTTTGATAATTTCTTTTTTTCATATTCTTGTAGTAACTTATATCTTTCTTTTCTTTCTTCTCTTGTTAAATACTTATCTTTTGGATATTTTTTCAAAGATATCTAAATACTCTTTAAAGATTAGTTTCATTTAAATGCTCTTCCTTTTTAAATCTAGAATATGATTAACTCCTAATTTATCTAAGGCTGATTCTAAATTATCTATTATCTTAGGACAAACAAAAGGATCTGTAAAGTTTGCAGTTCCTACTGCAATAGCACTTGCTCCTGCTGAGATAAAATCTATTACATCCCATTCATCCATAACTCCACCCATACCAATTATTGGTATATTAACTGCTTGTGCAACTTGATACACCATTCTAATTGCTACAGGCTTTTATAGCAGGTCCTGATAAACCTCCTGTTGTATTTGCTATTATTGGTTTTCCAGTTTTTCTATCAAGAACTATACCTACCAAAGTATTTATCATTGTAAGTCCATCTGCTCCACCTGCTTCAACTGCCTTTGCCATTGCAACTATATCAGTTACATTAGGAGATAGTTTTACATAGACTGGAACTGATGAAACAGTACTTTTACTTTTTTTCAGTTAGATTTCTTGCTACATCTGGATCTGTTCCAAACTGTATACCTCCATGCTTAACATTAGGACAAGATATATTAAGTTCTAAAGCCTTAACATTAGGAGCTTTAGAAATTTTTATCAGCTACATATACATAGTCCTCTATGTCACTCCCCGCAACATTTGCTATTATTGGAACATCATAAGCTTCTAATTTCTTTAATTGATTAGATATTATTTCATCAACTCCTGGATTTTGTAAACCTATTGCATTAAGCATTCCACTTGAAGTTTCTGCTACTCTTGGTGTTGGGTTTCCAAATCTTGGTTCTTTTGTTGCTGCCTTTATCATAATTGCACCTAATTTTGAAATATCATAAAGTTCTGCATATTCTATTCCAAAAGCAAAACAACCAGAGGCTGGCATAATTGGATTTTTTAAATCCAAGCCTGGAATTTGTACTCTTAATCTTTCACTCATCTTTTCTCCTATTATTCAATCTCAACATCACTAGCCAAATAAACTGGTCCATCGTAGCAAACTCTTGTGTACTCAACTTTCTTCTCATCATAGGCAATTATATCTTTATCTTTTTTCTTTTTCTTACAAACACAGGCATAACAAGCACCTATTCCACAAGCCATTCTATTTTTTCAAGAGAAACATAACCATCTTCTCCAACTGTACTTATCAATGCTTTTAGCATTGGTACTAGGGACCCACAACTATAGTATTTATCAAAAACTAAAGTTGTTTTTCTGCTTGAAGTTTTTTTATAACATCTGTTACAAAAACCTTTTGTTCCTACAGCTTCCATCAACTGTTGAAACATAGACTTTCTCCAAACTTTTTAAATTCTTCTTCATAGAAAAACTTCATCTTTTTGTATTAAATCCTAATATAGCTATAGTTTTTATTCCTCTTTGATTAAATTGTTTAGCTAATTCATATAGAGGAGGAACACCTATTCCCCTCCAACTAAAAAGTGCAGTTTGTCCCTTTTTGTCAATGAAAGAACATCATAACCTCTACCTAAAGGTCCCATTATATCTATTTTCACTTCCCTTTTTGATATCAGCCATAAATTTAGTACCTTCTCCAACTATTCTATATATTATAGTTACTAAATTTTCTCCTCTATCTATTTCAGAAATTGAAATAGGTCTTCTTAGCATATATTCTCTCCCGTCACCTATTCTAATATTTACGAATTGACCCAGGAGTTCTACATTCTTTTTACAAAATTTCCTTTTATTTTTCATTTTTATATGTATCTTTTGCTATTTGTACATTTTTCTTCAACTGTACAATCTTCCATTTTCATAAATATCTCTCCTATCTGTTTCCTTAATTATTTATATGTCAAAATAATTCTATAGTGATTGAACTCTGAAAGACATTGATTCAATAACTCTTAATAGTGCATTTGCAGTATCAAGTGATGTGAAACAAATTACTCCATGTTCAGTAGCTTTTCTTCTAATTTTTAAATCCATCTTTTTTTCACTAGATTTTACCTTTTGTTGTAGTATTTATTACTATATCTACATCTCCATTTTGTATTGCATCTAAAACACTGTAATCTGAGTTATCTATTTTTCCAACTTTTTTTAACTTTTTAGTCCATGTCCTTCAAAAATATGTTCCTGTTCCTTCTGTTGCTACAATTGAGAATCCTACATCAGAGAAACCTTTTTGCAAGATTTAATGCAGCTTCTTTATTTTTTTATCATCTATAGTAAATAGAACTCTACCATAGTCTTTTTATTTTTTTACTCCAGCAGCAGTAAGTCCTTTATATAGTGCTTTTTTTCTAAATTTATATCTGTTCCTATAACTTCTCCTGTTGATTTCATTTTCAGGTCCTAATGTTGTGTCAACATTTTTTAATTTTTTGGAAACTGAATACAGGTACTTTTACAGATACAAAGTTTCCTACATCTGCAATATCTTTTTGTAAATCCTAAAGTCTCTTAATTTTCTTTACCTAAGATACATTGCATAGCTATGTTTGCAACAGGAACTCCTGTAACCTTACTTAAGAATGGCACTGTTCTTGAAGCTCTTGGGTTAACTTCAAGTACATAAATTTCTCCCTTGCTTACAACATATTGAATATTGATAAGTCCTTTAACTTTTAATCCACTAGCTAATTTTTGTATAATCTATTAAAGTTTCAATTTCCTTTTGAGATAGACTTTGTGGAGGATATATTGAAATAGAGTCTCCACTATGTACTCCCTGCTCTTTCAATATGTTCCATTATTCCAGGTATAAAATGTATTTTTCTCCGTCAGATATAGCATCAACTTCTATTTCCTTACCTATCAAATATCTATCGATTAATACTGGATGTTCAGGATTTATATGTACTGCTTTTTCCATATATTTCTTTAAATCTTCATCATTGTATACTATTTCCATAGCTCTACCACCAAGTACATAAGATGGTCTAACTAATACTGGATATCCTATTTCATTTGCATTTCTTTTAATGCTGTTTCTACATCAAATGCTGTTTTTTTCCTAATGGTTGAGGAATTTTTAATTCTATAAGTAATTTTTCAAATCTATCTCTATCTTCTGCTGTATCTATTGAGTCAAGAGAACTTCCTAAAATTTGTATTCCATTTTTTTAACTAATTTATCAGCTAGGTTAATTGCAGTTTGTCCTCCAAATTGTACAACTACTCCAAGTGGTTTTTCTAAATCTAAGATTTCCATAACATCTTCTTGTGTTAAAGGTTCAAAATATAGTTTATCTGAGATTGAGAAATCTGTTGATACAGTTTCAGGGTTGTTATTTATAACTATTGCTTCATAACCTAATTTTTTTAATTGCCATAATAGCATGTACTGTTGCATAGTCAAATTCTATTCCTTGCCCTATTCTTATAGATCCTGAACCAAGAACGACTATCTTTTTCTTTATCACTTCTTGTTGATTCATTTTCAAATTCATAAGTTGAATAGAAATATGGAGTGTTAGAATCAAACTCAGCAGCACAAGTATCAACCATTTTTATATACAGGTCTTATATTATGTTTATGTCTTAATTCTGTTATTTCTGGCTCAGTCATTTCCCATCTATGAGCTATAACTCTATCTGAGAAAACCAAAAGTTTTAACTTTTTCTTAAAAGTTCTATATTTCCTTTGTTATCTTTTAATAGATGTTCTAAATCTATTATATTCTTCATTTTATTTAAGAAGAATAAATCTATTTTTGTATATTCATGAATTTCTTCTATACTTACATCTCTTCTTAGTGCTTCACCTATAAAGAATAATCTTTTCATCTCCCTGCTAACTTTAATTCTTTTTAATTATCTTTTTCTAATGAGAATTCTTCTCCATTAGGTAAACCTAAATGATGTACTCCATATTCAAGCGATCTTATAGCTTTAAGTAAAAGATTCTTCTAGAGTTCTACCTATTGCCATAACTTCCCCTGTCGCTTTCATTTGAGTTCCTAGATATCTATCCCCATCTCCAAATTTATCGAATGGGAATCTTGGAATTTTTTTGTTACAACATAGTCTATTGCTGGTTCAAAACAAGCATAAGATGAGTTAGTAACTGGGTTTATAATTTCATCTAAAGTCATTCCAACTAGCTATTTTTTGCGGCTATCTTTTGGCTATTGGATAACCTGTTGCTTTAGAGGCAAGTGCTGATGAACGAGATACTCTTGGGTTTACTTCAATTATATAGTATTTGAAAGAGTTAGGATCAAGTGCTATTTGCACATTACATCCACCTTCAATTTTTTTAATGCTCTTATGATTTTTTTAAAGAAACATCTCTTAACATATGATTTTTCTCTATCAGTCAATGTTAAACAAGGTGCAACAACTATTGAGTCTCCTGTATGTATTCCAACAGGATCTATATTTTTCCATGTTACATACAACTATTGCAGTATCATTGCTATCTCTCATAACTTCATATTCTATTTCTTTTGTATCCTGCTATTGATTTTTTTCAAGCAAACATTGATGAACTGGTGAATAGTTTAATCCATTTGGTACAATTTCTTGTAAATCTTCATCATTGTAACAAATTCCTCCCTGTTCCTCCCATTGTAAATGCAGGTCTTACTATAACTGGATAACCTATTTCTTTTACAAATTTTTCTGCTTCTTCCAGTGTATGAACTATTGCTGAATCTGGTACAGGTTCATTTAATTCATTCATTAAATCTCTAAATAATTCTCTATCTTCAGCTTGTTTTATTGAAGATAATTTTGTACCTAGAATTTCAACTCCACATTCATCTAAAACTCCACTTTCATGTAGGCTAACTGCTAAGTTTAAAAGCAACTTGTCCTCCTAATGTAGGTAAAAGTGCATCAGGTCTTTTCTTTTCTTATAATTTTTGATAAAAAATTCAACAGTTAATGGTTCTATATATACTTTATCTGCAATCTCTTTATCTGTCATTATTGTTGCAGGGTTTGAGTTTACAAGTATTACTTCATATCCTTCTTCTCTTAAAGATAGACAAGCTTGTGTTCCTGCATAGTCAAATTCGGCAGCTTGTCCTATTATTATTATTCCTGAACCTATTACAAGTATAGTTTTTATATCTTTTTCTTTTTGGCATTATTCTCACTCCTATTATTATATATAGTAAAAACAGTTCGTTACTAGCCAAATTTTTAACGGAGAAAAAATTAAGAATTCGCTGCAAATTCGCTAAACTCACTGCTAAAAGCAGTTCAGACACAGCAGATTTGCTCGGCTCATTCTATTTAATTTTTATCCTAAAAATTTGGAATGTAACTCTCATGTTTTTACTAATTTAATATTTAAAATAATTATAAATTTTTTGTCTATGTTCTTTATAAATTCATCAAATAAATAACTTGTATCATGTGAATTCAGCTGCTGCTTCTGGGTGGAAATTGTACAGTGAACACAGGATATTTTTTTATGTCTTACACCTTCACAACTTCTATCATTTATTGCGATATGAGTAAGTTCTAAGTCTGTATCTTTTAATGAATCTATATCAACAGCATAACCATGGTTTTGAGATGTTATATCAACTCTGCCAGTTAAGATATTTTTAACAGGGTGATTTCCTCCTCTATGTCCAAATTTTAATTTATATGTTTTTGCTCCACAAGCAAGAGAAACTAATTGATGCCCCATACAAATTCAAAAATAGTTACCTTGCCAATAATTCCTTTTTATCATTTCAATACTTTCTTTTTGCATCTTCTGGGTCTCCAGGTCCGTTTGTAAGCATTACTCCATCTGGTTTCTAATCTTAAAACTTCTTCAGCAGTTGTATTATAAGGAACTACTATTACATCACAACCTCTTGACACTAATTCTCTAACTATACCAATTTTCATTCCTAAGTCAACTAGAACTACTCTTCTACCTCTACCTAAAGCAGGAGATATAGATTTTGATGAAACTTGTTCTATTTGGTTAGTAGGTAAAACTGTTTTCTTTAATTCAGCTACAACTTCATCAACATTTTTGTCTATTGAAACAAGGCAACCTTTTACAACTCCCTTTGAACGAAGTTTTCTTGTCAATGCTCTTGTGTCTATACCATAAATTCCTGGTATTCCAAATTCTTTTAAAGCCTCATCAAGAGTTTTTTCACTTCTGAAATTTGAAGGTGTTGTACACACTTCTTTAACTATCATTCCTTTTTATACAAGGTTTCATTGATTCAAAAGTCATCACGATTTATCCCATAGTTTCCTATAAGTGGATATGTCAATGTAACTATTTGACCATTGTACGAAGGGTCTGATAAAATTTCTTGATATCCTGTCATTGAAGTGTTAAAAACTACTTCTCCTACATTTTCTACATCAGCTCCAAAGGCATAACCTTTATAGACAGTTCCATCTTCTAAAAATTAATTGTCTGTTGTACATAGCATTTCTCCTTTATTATAATAAATTAATTTCTTCTTTATCTACATAAGCAACTTTTCCATTGCTTATAGTTAAAACTAGTATTCCACTTACTTTTTCATTAGCATAAGGTGTGTTCTTTCCTTTGCTTAAAAATTCTTCAGGATTAATTGTCATTTCTTTTTTTCTAAATCTATTACAACTATATCTGCAAAAGAATTTTTCTTCTAATTTTTCCATAAGGTAAATTAAATATTTTAGCAACATTTTTCTGACATCAACAACTAACATTTCTAGTGAGAATATATCAGTCTTAACAAACTTTTGTATAAAGTTGTGCAAAAAGCTGTTTCTGAACCAACTATACCAAATGAAGATTTTTCTATTCCTCTAACTTTTTTTCTTCCATAGTATGTGGTGCATGGTCAGTTGCAATAATATCTATTGTTCCATCTAAGATTCCTGCTATTAAAGCATTTCTATCTTCCTTCCTCTTAAAGGAGGATTCATCTTCCACATTCCATTATCTTCTTTTTATATCTTCATCACAACTTAATAAGTGATGTGGTGTAACTTCACAAGTTACTCTTATATTATTCTTTTTTCCTTCTCTTACTGCTCTAACTGATTCCTTAGCTGATATATGACATACATGATAGTGACAATCAGCTGCTTCTGCTAGAAGTATATCTCTTGCTATTTGAGTTGATTCACAGATTGAAGATATTCCTTTTATTCCAAGCTCTGCACTTCTTTTCCCTTCATGCATTCCACCACCTCTTATAAGGGAATTATCTTCACAGTGTGCAACTATAGCCTTATTTAATTTAGAACCCATAAGCATTGCTTCATACATAACATTAGCACTTTGAACTCCTCTACCATCATCAGTAAAGGCAAATACTTTATCTGCTATATCTTCCATATCTGAAAGCTCTCTACCATATTCTTCCTTTTGTTATTGCTCCATAAGGTATTGCTCTAATTACAGAATCTTTTTCTATAATCTCTAATTGCTTATTTAAAGTTTCAAGACTATCAGGAACAGGATTTAAGTTAGGCATAGTCATAACTGTTGTAAATCCTCCTCTTGCTGCTGCTCTTGAAGCTGTATAGACAGTTTCTTTTTTAGAAAATCCTGGTTCTCTCCAATGGACATGGGCATCTATGAAACCTGCTGTTACAAATCTATTTTTTTAACATCTATTGTATTTTTCATCTACAACATCTATATTTTTTAAAATTTTTTTCAATTTTATCATCTTTTTATTAAAATATCTACTTTTTCAAATTTACCATTCTTTTAAAAATTTTACAATTTTTAATAGCATAAAACCTACCTTTTCTATTTTTGAAAAATAGTTTCATTACTAGCCAGATTTCTTAACGAATAAAAATTAAGAATTCGCTGTAATTTCGGCAAAACTTGCTGACAAGTCAGCTTCAAACACGCCGACAATTACTCGGCTCATTCTATTTAATTTTTATTCTAAAAATCTGAATGTAACTCTCTTATTTTTCAATAATCTTATAATTTATTCTTTTTCAATTATATATTCTAGTATTGCTTGTCTCATAAACATTCCATTTTTCATTTGTTCAAATATACGAGATTTTTCACTTTCAACTAAACTATCTGCTATTTCTACATCTCTATTTACAGGAGCAGGGTGCATTATAATTGCTCCTTCTTTTTAATCTCTTGTATCTTTCTTCTGTTAATCCATAGTTTTTATGATAATTTTTCTTTTTGAGAACTCAGATTTTTCTTTTGTTATCTGTATGTCTTTCATGTTGAACTCTTAAAAGCATACAAATATCTACCTTTATCTATGACATCATCAAAGTTTACAAATTCTCCTAGACTTTTCATCTTTTCCAAATTTCAGGTGCCACAAAGCTAACCTTTGCCCCAATCTTGTAAGAGCTTTTTATTACTTCTTGCTACTCTTGAATTTTTATATCTCCAGCAATTATGATATCTAAAGTCTTCAAATTTACCATAATTTTTCATATATAGTCATAATATCTAAAAGACATTGTGAAGGGTGTTCACACTTCCATCTCCACCATTTATTATAGGGATTTTTAAATTTTTCTAGTTGTTTATAGTACTCATTTTTCTGAATGTCTGATAACCAGCATATCAATTCCTATCATCTCTAATGTTTTACATGTATCATAAAGAGTTTCTCCCTTTTGAACAGATGAAGTTGATACTTCAAAATCAATAACATTTAGATTTAATTTCTTTTCAGCTACTTCAAAACTTTTTCTTTGTACGAGTAGAATTTTTCAAAAAATAAATTTGCTACAAACAAATCATTTCTTTTCTTATTTTCTGCTCCTTTTTTAAATCTAAAAGCTCTTTTTAACTAAAGATAGTATTTCCTCATTTGTTAAGTCTTCCATAGACAACAAACTTTTCATAAAAAAACCTCCCAAATAGTTCTTACACTATTTAGAAGGTCACAAATTAAAATTATAGGACATTCTAAATAGGTAAGTTATAAATATCTACAATATTACAACTTCTTCCTTGCCATCTGTTTCTTTTCAAATATACTTCTATATTTTCAGAATGAGATGTTGGAATATTCTTCCCATAAAAATCTGCCCTTATTGGTAATTCACGGTGTCCTCTATCAATTAGACATGCAAGTTGAATTTTTAGCTGGTCTTGATTTACTAAGAATCGCATCAAGTCCTGCTCTTATAGTTCTTCCTGTATATAGTACATCATCAACCATAACAACAACTTTCCCTGTTAAATTAGATTTAAATTCTGTATCTTTTATATCTAAATCAAAAATTTTTCCTATCAATATCATCTCTATAGTATGTGATATCAATAGTTTCTAATGGAATATCTACATTTTCAAGTTCCATCAATTTTTCTTTAATTCTTTCTGCTAGAATATCTCCTCTATTTTTATTCCAACTAAAAACAATATTATCCACTGTTTTTATTTCTTTCAATAATTTCATAAGATATTCTTGTTATTGATCTTTGTATGCCATTTTCATCTAATAAAATTTTTCATTTTTACCTCACAAGTATTGTTAATAAAAACCTAAAACCAAAGGCTTTTAGGCAAACATACAAAATACAGACTAAAAATTAGCCTTTCTCACACCCTTGTTAGCCTCTCTGGACTCTCTTAAAGAAATATATTCAATTTTCATTTTATTCTATAACAATTCTGGGCTTTTGTCAATAGAAAGAAAAAGAATTAGAATTTTTCTATAAAAACTTTAACTTCATTATCAAGTTTAGCTTTTTGTTCATCACTTAAATTGAAAATACCTGTTTTGAAATGCTTCAGCTGGTAATGCAAGTCCAACCTTTTTCTTCTAATAAGTTAAGCTCCCATACGAGTTAATAGTCCACTTATCTCAGCTATTACCAATGAAGCTTCTGATTTTTCCAGCCACTCCACTTACAGCAGTTAATTTTCCTTTTACAAATTCTGGTGCACCAAAATTTCCTTTACCAACTGGTCTTGAAATCCAATCTAAGAAATTCTTTAAAGCTCCTGGTACAGAACCATTATATTCAGGTGTTACTATCCAAAGTGCATCTGCTCCTTTAACATCATTACGAACTTTTTTCAACTTCAATAGGTGCTGGAAATTCGATATCCTGATTCATAAAAGGCAATTTAGAATAATCTAAGAAGCTTGTTTCTATTCCTTTTTCTTCTAATTTTTGATATATATTCTGCAACAATTTTATTGAATGATTTTTCTCTTAATGATCCAACTACAAATAAAACTTTTTTTACTCATTTTTCCTCCTATAATTTATAATAAAAATTAAAAATTAATTTTACTAATTATATAGTATTTTTAGTCAACTTTTTCAAGTTTTATTTTTCCCTTGAAAAATACTAAAAAAATATGTTAAACTTACTATATCAGTAAACTAAATATTTTTTTAAAGGAGAGGATTTTATGAAAAAGTTTTTATGCCTGTTTATTTTATTAAGTTTTTAGTATTTTTGCTGGAATAACTACTGATGGAAAACCTCATTTTGATAAAATGGTAGGAAGAAAAAAATTGACTATCCTGATACTGCTGATAGTTTTTAAAATTGTAAAAAGGAAATTCATACAAACTTATATACTATGGTTATGATCCAGAAACTCAAAAATCATCAACAGAAACATCTACTTTAAAAGTATACAAAAACATATATTTGATAGATAAGAATGGTATTGTCTATGGATATGACACTGCTAAAAAGAAAGTAGCTTTTTTAAGAGCAAATTTAGAAGTAATTTATTATGAAGGTCAATAAACTAAGGGTGCAGAATTAACTGCACCCTTTTATTTCTAATTAAAATATTTTTCAAGAAATTCTTTTATCTTATTCTTGACTTCTACAGCTTTTTAGGATTTCCATTGGCTGTAATTGAAATTTGAATATCATCATTTGATAATATACTCATAAATCTAAGATTCATATTATCTTGAGAAGTGATATTATTTACTAAAAATATTTTTACTCATACATAATTTTTGATATTTTATCATTTAACTCTTTATTATCTGTTGCTGACACAACTAAAAAGCACCTTCTAAAAATTTTTCTTCAAATTCTTGATTTTTCAATATTTTAATTTTATTTTTCTTTTTCTAATTCTAGAAACTCTTCTTCTGAAATTTCTTTAGTAATAACTGTAATATCACAATTATAGTCTAAAAGAGTTTTAACTTTTCTTAAAGCAATTTTTCCAGCACCAATTACCAAAAATATTTTTATTATTAAGATCTATTGAAACAGGAAAAACTTATTTGGCATTTTTCACCTATTTTTAAATGCCATTTCCATTACTTCAAGTGTTCTATCAAGCTCCTTCTTTGTATGAGCTATAGATAAGAAATGAGCTTCAAATTGAGATGGAGGAACAACTATTCCATTATCCAGCATAGTATTAAAATATATAGAGAAATTTTTCTGTATTAGCTTTTTAATGAATCTTCAAGATTTTCAACTTTTTCTAAATCAACAAAGAAAATAGTGAAAAAGAGATCCCATTGAATTTATACAAACATCTACTCCATATTTTTCAGCTAATTTTTCTATATTATCCACTAAGTAATTTGTATTCTCTGTTAATTCTTTATAGATATTTGGATTTTCTTTTAAATAGCTTATAGTTGCAAAACCAGCTTTTTGATGCTATTGGATTTCCTGATAAAGTTCCCGCATGATAAACTCTTCCAACAGGTGCAACTAAATCCATAATTTCTCTTTTTCCTCCAAAGGCACCAACAGGATAACCTCCACCTATTATTTTTCCTAAAGTTGTTAAATCAGGAGTTATTCCAAAAGAATTCTTGAGCTCCACCTAAAGCTAATCTAAAACCTGATATTACTTCGTCAAATATTAAAATAGTCTTAGTTTCTTCTGTTATTCTTCTTAAACCTTGTAAAAATTCTTTATGAGGTTTCTATAAGTCCCATATTTGCTGGAATAGGTTCAACTATTACACAGGCTACTTCTTCATTTCTTAACAGATTTTCAACTTTTTCTAAATCTCCAAATCCTAAAGTTAGTGTATCTTTCAATACACCATCTGTTATACCATTACTATCTTGATACCCATCTGTTAACAATCCTGAACCTGACTTTACAAGTAAGGCATCTGAATGTCCATGATAACATCCTTCAAATTTTAAAAATTTTATTTCTTCCTGTATAAGCTCTTGCAAGTCTTACTGCTGACATAGTAGCTTCCGTTCCTGAAGTTGTAAGTCTCACTTTCTCAATAGAAGGAACTATTTCTACTATAAGTTCTGCTAAATCAACTTCATACTTTGTTGGTAGTCCATAAGAGCTTCCATTTTCAATTATTTTTTTAACTTCTTCTATAACTTTTGGATGGTTATGCCCTAAAATTAAATATTTCCCATGAACAAATATAGTCTATATACTCATTATTATCTTCATCGTATATTCTAGCTCCTTTGTCCTTTTTACAAAGATAGGTGCTTCTCTATTTACTGATTTAAAAAGCTCTAACTGGGCTATTAACTCCACCTGGAATTAAATTAAGTGCTTTTTATATAGATCAATTGAATTTTTAAATACCATGATATCTCTCCTTTTTATTTTTATAATACATACATCATATATATTTATTTTATTAAAGTCAAGTTTAGTTATAATATAAATGAAAAAGGAGACTAAGATTAGTCTCCTTTTGTTTTACAGTGTGTGTATTTTATTAGAATATGACTCTAAGTCCTAATCCACCTCTGATATTGCTTCCTTTTGTATCGTAACCTATATTTCCAGTTACTCCAATTCTTTGATTATCTACACCGATATTAAGGTCTGTCTTAACATTTCCTCTTCTATCTTCTTTTTCACCTCTTAAGTTATACCAGTCAGCTGTTGTATAAGCAACTCTAGCTTTATTATGAGCATTTGCTACTTTTTCCTAACTCATTTTTCATAAGCTACTGATACACCAACTCTTACTGTTTTTCTTCCAAAGTATTGTTTGAATGCTAATTCAGCACCAATTTCTGGTTTTTACTGATAAGTAATCGTTACCTTTTTACTTCAAGTCTCATTTCTCCAGATTTTTTTCTTTTATTTTACTGAATCTTCCATATTCTAATTTAAGTCCAGCATATGGAATAAATGAGAAACTTTCACTTAATCTGAAAGATTTACTTATTTCATTTTTAATTCCTAGACCATAAGTATAATATCTTGATTTTGCACTGAATACTTCGTCAACTACTAAGAATCTTCTATTCATTTTGTTGTATCCTACAAATATATCTCCTGATATTGTCCAATTCAAGCTATTATTTTCATCAAATGGAACTGATTTAAATATTCCAACTTTTCCTTGTAATTGGTCTTCTTTTGAACCTCCTAAATCTTTAAATTTCAATTTATTTTTCTACTACTCCAGCATACCAACCTACAGTTTCTCCTAATCTAACTGTTTTCATCTTCATGAACATATGCTACTCCATATGCATTATTTTTGTAATCAATTACACCTGCAGTATCTGTATTGTACTCTCCTCTAGCTCCAAATACTTTTTACTTTATTTGAATCTTTAGATACAGTTTGCCATTCACTTCTTAAATAGTTAAATTCTTTATCCAAGATGTTTCCTGTTGCTTGTACTCTTTTGTTGAACATTAGAATATTGATGTCCCTTCATTTGATCAATAGCTTGTGCAAAAATGTTAGCTTCACCTTTTCCTAAGTTATTTAATTTATCAAATAAAGTTCTTTCTCTACTTCCATCTTTTTCAACACCATATCTTTGTTCTAAGCCATCTAAGAAACTTTGTGTATCCTTATCTTTTGCGAATGAAGTATAAGGTACCTTAGATATATATAATTTTTGCTATTGTAAAATCAGGATTTTTGAGTTGCTGTTGCTATCCAAGTTAAACTACTTGCTGATAGTTCCCATTTAATATTTCCACCTGATGTTGCAGTTACTTGTGATATTGTATCATTATATGGTTTCAATATATTTGGATACTATTTCTATGTCTTTTTTTCACTTGTGTATTTTTGCTGCTTCAGGACCAAATATTAGGTTTATCTTTTTTAAACCAGTTAAATAATGTAAACCTTGGATAGGATTTGTATATTTTACTCCTGATGTATCAACATACATTCCTATTTCTGAAGCTCTAGCTTCATTTTCCATAGTTACAAGTCTATTAGTTAAGTCTAATGTTGTACTTCCAACTGTCACTGTTGTTGCTGCTGGAGAAGCTATAGTAGTATCAATATGAATTGGTTCTACAGTTTTACCTTCTCTTATAACTGTTGCTGTTGTTACTCCAGCACCAGGAGCTACTATCTTAATTCCCTTTACTCCCTTACCAGTATCATTTTGAGTTGCAACCTCTGTTTCTTTTGCATTAGCTCCAGATACAGTTATACTTCCACCATGATTTTTCATAATTTTGTGTATTTACATAATAATATCCTATACCATTTGGAGAGTTAATAGTGATATTACCATAGTTTTTAAATATTGCTCCATTTAGTGCAACTTCACCTTTTATTCCATCATTAGTTGAATTAGGTACAGTTGTTATTGTTCCATAGTTTTCACCTATTGCATTTTGATCTAAATACATACCAGTAGTATTTTTTTACCACTTAAATTAATAGTTCCATAGTTTTTAGCAGTAGAACCACTTCCTATAGCATACATTCCTATACTATTGTCTTTTAACACATCAATAGTTCCGTAGTTCTCTATACTTCCTGATTTATTATTATTATAATCTCCTGCTGCCATTCCTATTCCATAAAGTTGGTTTGTAGTATCACTTCCACTTACAGTTATTCTTGGTCTTATTCCTAGTGCTGTATCTCCATTTACTGCTGTTCCACCTATACTGTATATACCATTTCCTTCTCCTGAACCAAAATTGATATCAGCTAAATTTTTTTATATTTCCTGCTGAATATAGTCCATAGTTTCCACTTCCTGTTGATACTAATTGTGTACGATTTGTCATTGTTCCAGGTTTATCTGAATAAGCAAACACTGATTCATTTCCTAATGTAACTGTACCATTATCAGTTGTTAAATTATGTCCTGTTCCCTTTATTACAAATCCATAAGAAGTATCTCCTATTGTCATAGAGTTTGTACTTGTTATAGTTTGATTAGCTCCTGATGCAAATACTCCAACTGCATTGTTTGTACCAACAACTAGTGAACCACTTGTTAACGAAATATTTCCATCTTGTGAGAAAATTCCCATACCATTATTACCAGCTGTTATATTCCCATTTGTATGATTTACATCATAACCATAAAGTGCTATTGAATTATCTCCAACTGATACATTTCCTGTGTTAGTAATACTATTTGCAGTTCCTGTATATATCCCTACATTGGGCTTTGTTAAGTTATTTGCATTTTCCTAATGTTATATTTCCACTATTTACTACATTAGTATTTTTGGTCTGCAACTATTCCAAATTCAGCTGCAGTAGAAGTTCCTACTACATTACCTGTATTTGTAAAGTTTCCTCCACCATTAGCAAAAAAATTCCAACCATACCTGCTGTTGTATTTGTACTATTATCTAAATTAATATTTAGGTTATTCGTTGCATTTGCCCCAGAATATAAAGTAGCTATTCCACTTCCTGTTGTACTTCCAGAGTATTTATAGTTTAATGTATGATTTCCAAGTACTGAACTATTTCCAGTTGTATAAATACCTACTCCATTATCAGCAGTTTCTATACCATAGTCTGTATTTAAAGTCACTTGGCTATCCTCTGCATATATTCCAAAGCCATTTGTTCCAACTTTTTATATCTGAGTTTCCTGTACCACTTACATTAATTAATCCACCAACTCCAGAACCATTCTTTAATACAATTCCACTACTATTATCCCCTAAAGCTAATGATTTATTATTAGTTATAGTAACATCTGCTTGAGCTGCACCATTATTATTTTCTGCATAGATAGCTGTTGAATTTGCTCCTGTAATATTTATTGTACCATCATTTACAATTTCAACTTTTCCATTTCCATAAGTTATAGCTGGTGTAGCATTTCCTTTTCCTAGACCTGCTATTCCTGTACCGCTTCCTGTAACTGTAACTGTTCCTTTATTTACAATCTTACTTCCATTAGTACCATAAAGTCCAGCACCATTATCAACTTTTTACAATACCTGTTGTATCATTTAAAATTTGTCCATAACTAACATTTATTCCAGCTACACCTGATGATGATGTCCCACCTGTTATATCAACAGTTCCTTTATTAATATATCCAGATTCTAAGTTATTTGCTGCTCCTGCATTAGAACCCATGAAAGCCCTTTACCATTACCTGTAACTGTTTTTTTCCAGCATTGATAGTTACTAATTCTCTTTCCATAGAAATATTATTATATCCATCATTAGCATCACTTAAATTAACATTACTATCAATAGTTAATGTTCCTTCTGTTAATGTAGTTTTTAAATGATTTTTCCATTTGGATCTAAATCTGCAAATTTAGGAATTGTTTTTAAGTTTATTAGTATACGTAGTTAAATTACTATTACCAGCCCAAGTAACATTTGTAAGTCCTTTTTAAGCCTTTAAATACTCCAAGATTTATTCCATCTTTCATTAATTTAACTTTTTACATTACTCATTCCTTGGTATTTATTAGTTCCACCTATTGTTGTTGTATAATCACTGTCTTCACCAAAAATAACAACACCATCATACATTTCTATAGTAGTAGGTTTTCCACCTTTTAAAAACAATTTTTTTCCATTATTTTTTTCTGCATAGAAAGAACTACACTTTTATGATCATTATCTGATAATCCTCTGTCTGAACTATTATCTTTACTTACAATAGTTCCTCCATTAAATTCAACTGTTCCTCCATTAGTTGCAAATAGTCCCCCTTCTGTACCTGTATTAATGACATTATCTGTTCCTTCTAAACTTACTTTTGCTTCTTCTCCATCTGCTAATGCTGCTAATCCATTAATAGTTACATTTCCAGTTATAGTGATATTTGAACCAACAGTATTTGTAAATAATGTTCCTGTTGTTTCATCTTTTTATTTGATTAGGAGCTGCATTTCCATTAGCATAGGCACCAATATTTTTATATAATAAACTCTTGTCTACCATATTAGTTGCCCAAGCATCTTTTCGCTTCTACATCTCCATCAATTTTAATATTTCCACCATTTAAAAGCATAAGCAATCACTGAACCATATCCATAAGCTGTTGTCTTCTTAGTATTAATTACTCCTTTATCTGCTACATATGCTATTGGATAAAATTTTTACTATATTTCCGTTAGCATCTTTATCTTCACCATATCTTGCAGACATTTTAACTTCTGTACCTATATCTATTTTTAGATGGTAACTTATCAAATGCTGTTTTTTGTTGTTGTTGACATATTTTGCTTATCATTATTATCATTCCAAGTTCCCTTGTGCTAAAAGCAATAATTGTCCCTGTTCCTGCCTCATTATGACTATCATCATCAGATACTTTTTAATGAAGTAGCTCCTGTTGCTAATGTATAATCCTTTACTAAAATTACCCTTTTTTTAATATTTTTATTTGAACCATCTAAAGTAATATTATTAGTTATAACATCTATTGCTGTTCCATTTTTTAGCTGCTATCATAATACCATTTCTTGCATATTTACCAAATGTTATATCTATATCTGCTATTTGTAAATTATGTATATGATCTTTATCATAGTAATTATAAGCTCCAACAGCTCCTAAAGTCTTCTGATGGAGTAATTTCTCTACTACCTACTTTTCCTCTTTGTCCTGATTGAGCAAAAATACCAACGTTATTTTCAGTAAATTTGTTTGAATTAACATAATTTAATTGATTTCCTCTTGTTGTACTTTGCTCTCCGCCATCAATAGATAATTTTTCACCTATTCTAGCTGCTGCATTTATTTCACCTTGATATATACCCAGAGTTGTTTTAGCCCAGTTAGTACCACTAGCTCCTGCTTTACTTGCATAGATATCAACATTAGAGTTATTTATTAAATCACTAAAATATAAAATAATATTATTATCTCCATAAGATTTTGGAGGTGCTGTAAATTTTATACTTGGAACCATTCCTGTATTATAGGTATCTGTAATTGTTTTTTTCCTCCACCAACTGCTGGGTTTTGAGAACCTATAAGAGGTTTATTATTTGGAGACCACCCCATACCAGAATAAACAATATTACCAGAACCTTCTAATTCATATAAACCTTCACTATCTATATCAAAACTTCTAGTTAATCCCATGAATCCATATATAATATTTCTATTTGATCTTATCTTTGCATCAACTTTTTCCTAAGAAAGAACCTTCTTGTACATAATTCCAATACCCAGTATAATTGTATTCTGCTGGATAAATATAGAAATAACATATTTTCATCTGCATTTTTTTATCTATATTAACATTTACATTATCAAACACTAATTTTCCTGCATGCCATGTTTTCAATAGAAAGAAAATTTGTTCTACCATATAAATTTCCTGTTACATTTTTTTAAAGTTCCATTTCTAACAGTATGTATTAAAATTAATCCATTTTTGTTTCCTTGAGTTACTCCAGCACCTCCAACATTTCCCTGCTCCAGTTAGAGTAACATTTTTCTAAAAAGTAAATCCCTTTACATTTTTTTGGATCAGCAGCTAATTCAGCAGCACTAGGTACAGATCTTTCATTATTTATATATATTATACTTGCTGGTCTATCTCCACTACCTTTTAACATTACCAGTAGTGAACTCTGGTGTATATGCCTTAGTAGTTGGATTATAACCATTCCAATAGTCTTTATTACTACTCGAACCAGGATTCTGCCAACCAGCTTCAAGATTTTGTTTTCCATTTTGAAATGAATAATCTGTAAAAGGACTCGCATTTGGCTCAGGTAAACTTAAAGTTATCTTTGGAGCCTCAACTTCTATTGTAGGTATCGCAGCTGGTGATTCTAAAGCTAAGTTTAACTGCGGAGAAGCTGGTGGTGTTACTCTTGGTAATTGCAAATTAGGAGCTTCTTTGTCTATTGATTTTGCTCTTATACTTGCATTAACAGTTATTTCAGATTTTGGTTCTGCTGTACTCAATAAATCCAAATCTGTTGTTCCATACTTTCCATTTGAAGTATTAGTTTGATACCTTCCCATTGTATTATCTCTTTGGAATACCTTATCTCCTTGTTTATCTCCTCTTCCTTTATATGAAGATCCCCAATTATCATAGAAATAATTCATTCCAAATTGCCAAGAAGCCCAAGGTGATTTTTACTACTTGATTTCCTTGTTCCATCAATTGAATTAACTCTAATCTTAATCCATTGATTTCTTTATTATTTTTCTCTTCTTGCTGCTTCTATTTTATCTTGAAGATTTCCTACTGAGCTTCTTAGCTCTTGCTTACTTGCCTTTATTTCTTCCATTGTAGGGAGTTTCTTCTTTATTAGCAATTGTTGTTAGAACTTCTGTTCTATTTTTCTGTAGTTTCTTCTATATCTGTTAATAGTTTTTGCAAACATAGGTAAACTTGCTGTATTATCTGCACTTGCTACTAATACAGTTTTTTTCACTTTTACAAGTGATGTCTTTTCTACTTTAGCTTTAGGTACTGCAAAATAGTTACTATACATATCATTAGCACCAAATTGCATATTTACCCAAGAAGCTTTTAGCTTTTGACTTGTTTGCTTCTTTTTCTTTTTTTGTTTCTTTTACTACAGTTTTTCCTGCTTTGACTATCTTTTGCTACTTCTTTTTGTCTATCTGTTTCTTGAACTACATTTGTATCAGAAAACGCACTCGCTCCATTCATCAAAAAGAACTGCAAGACCTACTGAATATTTTTACATTTTCATATCTTTTAGCTATTGAACGTAAACTTTTTCAGTATTACTAAACTGTTATTTCCATTTATTTTTTCTCCCTCCTCATGCTCATATTACCTCTAATATAAGGATTATCTTTGAACTAATCTAAATTCAACTCTTCTGTTTTGTAATCTTCCTTCTGGTGTTTCATTAGTTGCTACTGGGATATTCTTCTCCCTTTGCTTCTATTCCAACTATTCTATCTTCAGGTAATCCAAATTCTATTAACTTTAGCTTTTACAGCTTCTGCTCTTCTTCTTGAAAGTCCTATGTTATATTGGTTACTTCCTACAGAGTCTGTATGTCCTTCTATTGTTAGTTCATAGTTATTTTGTTCGATGAAAATCTTTTTAAATTGTTTAACATTTCAAAATATTGAGGTTTAACTACAGATTTGTCAAAATCAAAGTTTAGTGCTCTTTCATCTAATACTATTGTCATTTCTTTTTGGTGCTTCTACATTAGTTATATCCATATTCTTTTATTTCTAATGCATTTATTCTTATCGTATTTTTCACGTATTTGTGTTGTTGTTAATCCTTGGACTGCCAATGCTGGTAGAGAAAATACTAATAATAGTAATAATGTTATTATTGTTGTTGTGCTCTTTCTCTTTTCCATTTGTCAGCCTCCTTTTCTAATGATAAGTATTCTTCTGTATACTCAACTTTTCCTTCTTCTACTAATTTTTCTAGATTTTTCTGAAGGTTTTACTGCCTTATTATTTGCTAAATAAGCCTCTATATTATCTAATCTTGCTGTATTGTAATTTACTACCTTCTGATCTGTACATGCTACTAACGATAAAACTCCTAATATTAATGCTAATTTTTTTCATATGTCCCCATTCTCCTTTTTCTATTAATAACTTACTCTTTTTTTCTAGCTCTCCAACATTCTTTTCTAGATTATCAAGCATTTCATTTGTTTTTGTTGTAGTTTTTCTATCTTGTCATTTATTTCTAACATTCTTTTTCTTAATTCTTTGTACTTCTAAATCCATTTTTTTCTGATTCAGTCATATCTTTTCTTGCTTTTTTTAGGTACAACTTCTTCTTGAGCTACTGCTACTTCCCCACCTTCAACAGCTACTACTTCTACTACTTCACCATTTTCTGTAGCTTGATTAGCTATATCTTGAACTGATTGAGTTCCTTCTTCAGCTTGTCTTTTAGCTACTTCTTCTGCTTCTTTAGCAGCTCTTTCAGCTTCTTTTTCTCTTTCTTTTTTTGAACTTTCTCATATTCTTTTTAGTAATCTTTTCTTTGCTTCATCGTCACTTTCTTCGGCATAAGAAAATGAACCTACTAAAAGTAGTCCTAATAATGCTGTTAACATTAATTTATTTTTCATCTATATTCCCCCTATTATTGTTGTACAGGTTCTACTACTGGAGTAGCTTCTTCTATAGCTTCAGTTGTTTTTATATCTTCATCCATTATTTGATAATATCCTGCTACTTCTGCTTCTTCTCTTGCAACACTTCTTACTACTCTTTCATAGAAATCTAATTTTTTTCTAGAGCTTCTTTTCTTGTTGCTTCTAATTTTTTCTGCTTCTGTCTTTTGGTTTTGCTTGTTCTGCTTTTTTTCGCCTTTACCATTGCTTCTATTTCTGCTAATGATGCTGCTTCAGATGTAGATATTCCTAATTCTTTTGCTTCTTGTTGAAGTTTAAGTGTTTCTGCATCTTCTTTCTTTATTTTTTTTCTCATTTCATCTAAGATTTCCATTGCTTCTTTTTCATCTTGTGGACTTAATCCATCTGTTACTACTACTGCTTCCACTGGAACTTCTACAGTTTCTACTACTTGAGCCTTAGCTTGTTCTTCTGCAAGTTTTGCTTGTTCTTTTGCAGCCTTTTTCTGCAAGTTTTGCTTGTTCTTCAGCCTCTTTTCTAGCTTTTTTCTGCTGCTTCCTTTTCTAGTTTTGCCTTTGCTTTTTCTGCTTTTTCAATTTCTGCTCTCTTTTTATTTAGTATTGCCATCGCATCATCTTCTGCATAAGCTATTGATGATAATGCACATAAAAAAACAGAATAGTTTTTAGAAACTTTTTCATACTTCCCTCCCAATTAATTTAAAACTTCTAATAATTTAGTTAATTCCACTATTTGTTGTTCTTTATCAGCAATTTTTTTCTCTAACTTGTTGTAGTATTCATCAAATCTTTTTTAATAATTTCTTATACTCATCTCTATGCCATCTTATCTTTTGAATCTTCTTTTAACTTAGCATAAAGTTCTTCCCTTCCTAATTGTTTTTTTCTTTTAATTCTCTTACTTCATTTTTCAAGATTTGCCTTTTTCTTGCATAAATTCTTCTTTTCTTTCAGCTTCCTTTTGCATTAAAGCTTGATATTCTGCTTCTATGTTTCTTACTTCAGTTATTACCTCTTGAGCTACTGTATCTGTTACCTCTGCTGAGTAAGATAATGATCCAAGTACTAACATTGAAGCTAATAAATATTTAATCTTCATGATTCCCCTTTATATTTAGTAAAAAAATTAAAAAATCTATCTTAGTCTAGTATACTTTATTTTTTTCCCATTTAGTCAATGATATAAATGATTTTTTAATACTTTTTTTAATATTTTTGATAGTAGTAAAATATATTGAAATTTTTGTTTTTATATTTTTTTATCTAAAAATTACAACATTAAAAAAATAGAGATTTTTAAAGTTTTATTTTCTCTAAAAATCTCTATTACTTAATTTTTTATTATTAGAATATAACTCTAAGTCCTACTCCACCTCTTACATTATGTCCTTTAGTATCGTAACCAACATTTCCAGTTAATCCAATTCTTTGGTTATCTATTCCAATATTAAGGTCTGTTTTAACATTTCCTCTTCTATCTTCTTTTTCACCTCTGATATTGAAATAATCAGCATCTGTTCCTGCAACTTTAGCTTTGTTTTTACCATTTGCTACTCTTTCCAAGTTCATTTTTCATAAGCTACTGTTACTCCTACTCTAACTGTATTTTCTGTCGAAGTAATGTTTTAAATCCTAGTTCAGCACCAATTTCTGGTCTTTACTGAGAAGTAATCATTTGATTTAACATCTAACTTAATTTCTCCTGATTTTTTTCTCTTATCTTTAGACATTCTTCCATATTCTAAATCTAGAGCTGCATATGGTTTTAGTGTAAATGATTCACTTAGTCTAAAATTCTTTTGCTGATTTCATTCTTTAGACCTATTCCATATGTACGATATCTTCCTTTTGCACTAAATACTTCATCTACTACTAAGAATTTTTCTATTCATCTTGTTGTATCCTGCAAATATATCTCCTGATATTGTCCAATTCAAGCTATTGTTATGATCAAATGGAACTGATTTAAATATACCAATTTTTCCTTGTAATTGTTCTTCTTTTGAATTTCCAATATCTTTAAACTTAAATGTATTATGAACTATACCCTGCATACCAACCTACTGTGTCTCCTAGTTTAACTGTTTCATCTTCATGAACATAGGCTACTCCATAAGCATTATTTGTGTAATTAATTATTCCAGCTGTATCTGAGTTATATTCACCTTTAGCTCCAAATACTTTTTACTTTATTTGAATCTTTAGATACAGTTTGCCATTCACTTCTTAAGTAGTTAAATTCTTTATTTAAGATGTCTCCAGTTGCTTGTATTCTTTGTTGAGTATTAGCATATTGGTGTCCCATCATTTCATCTACTGCTTGATAGAATAAAGTTTCTTCATTATTTCCTATAGAGTTCAATTTTTGGAATACTTTATTTTCTCTAGTTCCAATTCCTTCGACTCCATATCTTTGTTCTAATCCATCTAAGAAGTTATATGTATCTGTTACTGCAACTGGTGAAGCTTCGTTTCCAGCAAAAAGCTGTATATGGTATTTTTGCCATAGCTACTTTTGAAGGAATACCATTTGCATCAAGTGTTGGTAATGCCATCCAAGTTAAAGCTGCTGAATTATGGCTCCATTTTATTCCTTGAGGTGCAGTTCTCATTGCATCTTGATATGGTTTTAAGATATTTCCAGATACTTCAAAGTATTTTGAAGTTGAGTTTTCTGCTGCTTCAACACCATATAGTAAGTCTGCTTCTTCTATATTTAGATATCCTAATCCATTAATTGGGTTAGTTCCTCTCAATGTATCTACGTACATTCCTAAATTAGATATTAATGCATCTCCTCTTGTTCCTACTGGTTCAGTCACTTTTCTCAATATTTGTAACTGCTTGTCCATTTGCTGTTATATTAATATCATTAGTTCCTTTTAGGTGATTTTTAAAGTTACTCCTCCAACTGTTTTTTTCTAATTCTTTTTCCTCCAGTTGCATCATATTCACCATCTGCTTGTGCTCCACCACTTACTGTAATATCTCCATAGTTTACTATTACTGCATTAGTTTTTGGTGTATTTGATCTATATACTGCAAAACCATCAGCAGAGTTTATATTTATTGTTGCACCTGCATTATTTATTAATTTAGAATTGTTACTTAAAACAACACCTTTTACACCTTTAGGTGCTCCTATTGTTGTTATAGAACCATCATTTACTCCTGTTGCTCCATTATCTAGGTACATTCCTACTGAATTTTTCGCCACTAAGATTTATTGTACCTTTATTTGTTGCAGTTGACAAAAGGTCCCTGTTGCATACATACCAATACTATCTTTTCCTGTTACATTAATAACTCCTGTAGGGCTATTGATTATGTTTCCAGAATCACTTGATTTATATCCTGCTGCCATAGCTATTGCATATTTTTCATTAGCAGCATCTGAAGCTCCTACTGTTATTGTAGAATTATTTGTTGCAGTTCCACCAAGGATACTGTAGATACCTACGTTTCCTAGGCCTGTTCCAAAATTCATTTGCCCATTATTTGTTATAGTTCCTGCTCCATAAATTCCATAGTTTCCACCACCAGTGGAAGTTAGTGTTGTTCCATTTGTTATAGAACCTGCTTTGTTATTTGAATATGCATATACTGCATCTTCTCCTAGTGTAACATTAGCTGTATTTGTTGTTAATGTTACTGCTGCTCCATTTTCATTTTGAACAACAAAACCATATGCACTATTTCCTATTTTTACATCAGTTGCATTACTTGTTATTGCTCCACCTGTTCCACCAACATAGTATACTCCAACTGCATCATTTGAACCTGTAGTTCCATTTTCTCCAACAGATAATGTACCTCCATTTATGATAACATTTCCACCTTTAGAATATACTCCTGTTCCTCCTGAACCTACTTTAGTTAGAGAACTTGCTCCTAAATTAACATTATGTCCATAGATTCCAACAGTTTTATCTCCACCTTCTATAGTTCCATTATTTTCTAACGTTACTAATGTTGTTTTTGGTGCTGGTACTGGTGTTATTTGAATTTCTTCCGCATACATTCCTATATTAGGTGTGTTTACATTAATTGATGATGCTAAATTTATAGTTCCATCATTTTTAGCAGTGTATGTTCCTGCACCTGTTGCAAACATTCCTGTTGAATTTTGCCCTTGTAAATCTATTACTCCTGTTGATGAATTTTCAAAAGTTTTAGATACATATGGACTATCAAATGACATTGCTATTACATTATTGGCAGTCGAGTGAATTTTACCATTGTTAATAATTCCTCCACCAATAGCTGTATTAGTTCCGTTTGATTCAACTTTATAGTACATTCCTGTTGAATCTTCTCCTAACGTTATTACTCCTGTTGAACTATTTGTAGCTTTTGCACCAATAGTTGCAGTTGCAGGACTACGATCATCTTCAACAATATATATTCCTGTTGATTTCTTCCCTACAGATATTTGACCATCGTTGGTAATTAACCCTCTTTTAGCATATATACCTGTTGATTCATCACCAGTTAAGTTTATTACTCCACTTGCTGTATTAGTTAAAGTTACTTTGTTAGCGTCATAACCATCTCCATTTGTATCATCTCCATTTTCTTGTGCTATAGCAACTTGTCTATTTAAACTTCCTGTCATAGAATTTGCATTCTCAATAGTTGAGTTTAGAAATTTCAAGTTTATTATAGGCATTATTAGGATCATTTAAATCAACTGATTGATTTATATTTAATTTACTTAAATACAGCATAAATGTCTTATAGTTAGATCCTGTTATAGTTGGAGCGTTTGTTATACCAGACATCAAAGTTGTCGCTGCTGTATCTGATAAATCCATTTCAACATTAGAAGCAATAAATAATCTTGAATTATCTTCCATATTTAATGTTAAATTATTTAATGTACTACTTCCATTTCCCAAAAAGTATTATTAAAATAGTTTTTGGATAGCAGTTGTATTAAATGCTCCATATGTCGCACCTGGAGCCTCATAATAGAAAGCTGTTCCTCTTTTAGAAGGAGTAGAATCTCCCTTTATTGTAGCGTTTATATTTCCATTAAGAATAATTTTTTTCCTGTACCTTTTGTATAGAATAATAAAGATGATTGTCCTGTAGTTGCTGTAGAAGTTTTTCCACTAGCAACTTCAATCTTTCCATTATCCTTTGCATAAATAGTTTATTGCACCATTATTTGTTTTTAATAGCTGATTCTCCTATTTTTAGTGTTCCTTCTGAGTAAAGCCCTATAGATTTATCACCTGTTACATCTATTGTTGCTTTACCATTTGTACTATCAATAGTAGAACCTACTCCAGCACTCATTCCTATAGTTCCTCTTTGTATTTGTTGCATTATTTCCACCAGTAACTTTAAGTTCACCATTATTAGTTAATATTCCTGTTTCTGTTGTCATAAGTCCAATAGAACCATCTGAGTTTACTGTTACTTTTTCCAGCATTAGTATTAGTTCCTGTTCCTGTTCCTGCTATATACATTCCTATATTTTTGACCATTTGTTACATTAATATTTCCACTATTAACAATATTTCCAATATTTGTGTAAGCACCTATATTATTTTCTCCTGTGCTTATATTGATATTTCCACTATTAGTTATTGTTGATCCTGCTTTTCCAGAAGCTATACCTATAGATTTTTGTGCATTACTAGCAGAATACTCTTTATTATCTAACCATTTTCCACCTGCATTGTTGCTAGTGAAATTCTTTTGAATAATCTGTTATGTTGATATCACCAGTATTTGTCATAGAAGTTGCACTTTCTGTGTACATACCATATGACTCACTTCCAGCAATATTTATTGTACCCGCATTATTAGCATGATCCATATCACTTTGAGCGATAATAGCCATAGACTTATCGCCTAGCATTGAAATAGTTCCTCCAGCAGCATTATCAATATATGAATCTGCTACCTTATAGCTTCTTCCAGCTCCAAGTGCAAATCCATAGTTTTCTTTACCTGCCATAACTATTTCACCATTATTTATATTATGAGTAATATAAATATTTGAGTGAACTCCAGTTGTTTTTACTAAAAGCAAAAGGCATAAGATTCGTCTCCATCCATAATGATTTTACCATTATTTATATGCTCATGTGTTGCTGCTGGATTGTCTTGCTCCTTTACAAGAATAAAGGCAACATTTCCTTTACCAGTAGAGTATATTAATCCATCTGTCTCATTTATCATTTGACGTAAATTCCCTGCACCATTTGGATCTTCATCTGTTGCAAAATCCCAACGACATTATCTGCTGATAATTTAATATTTGATTTATTACGAACTTTTTAAATTATTATTACCATCTGTTGAAATTGCTCTAACACCTTTTATTATATTTCCAGTTCTATCTCTAACTGTATCTACTTCTAGTGTTAATCCTTCTATTGTATGGTCTCCACCTATAAATTCAAAAATTGCACCATAAGTGTAATCTCTCATTCCCACCTCTTGCATTGTATCCAGGTACTGTTGTATAGTCTGTACCATCTGAAGTTTTTCAATACTCCATCAGCAGTGAAAAGTTTTTATTCTATTATACTTTGGAATATCTGGATTTTTTTGATAATCAGTCTGTAAGATTTATAAGTAGATCCCTGGCTTTTACAACATTAGTTCCACTTACTATATATATATTGTGTATCTGGTAGACGATCATCTGCATTCCATAATGGTGATAATGTTACATCTTTTATAACAACATTTGGAGGTGCTATATTTGGAGTTTCTGGTGATATTGGACTAAAACTTACAGTTTTAGGTAATGTAACTGCATTTGCAGCTTTTAGCTGTAATATTTAAAGCTTGTTTACTTTATAGTTTTTAGGATTTATTCCTGCATTTACTTGTGTAACAACTTTTTGGTTCTTCAGCTAATCTAGTACTTGCAAGACCATAACTTCTTAATCCTTCTCTTTGATTTGAAGCAGCTGATCTAGGATTACTTGATTTAGCTAACGAACTATAATTCTACTACTTACAGGTACATATCTATTAAATAGATTTGTATCTCTTTCAATACTCCTTCATAGGCATATTTTTTTCAGACTTTATCTCCTCTTCCCTTTGTATGCAGATCCCCAATTATCATAAAAAAATAGTTAGCTCCCAAATTGCCAAGAAGCCCAAGGTGATTTTTACTACTTGATTTCCTTGTTCCATCAATTGAATTAATTCTAATCTTAATCCATTGATTTCTTTTGTTATTTTCTCTTCTTGCCACATCTATTTTATCTTTTAGATTTCCTACAGAATCTCTTAAATTTTCTTTACTTGTTTTTTTATTTCTTCCATTGTAGGAGTATCTGTAGTCTCTATATCTGATGATAGTTTAGCAAACATTGGTAAAAGTAGTTGCATTATCTGCACTAGCTACTAAAAACAGTTTTTTTCACTTTTTACAACTGAAGTTTTTTTCTACTTTAGTTTTTTTGGAGCAACAAAAAAATTGCTATATAGATCATTAGCTCCAAATTGCATATTTGTCCCAAGAAGCTTTTTAAACCTTGTTTTGCTTTTTTTGGGTTTTTTTCTTCTTGTTTCTTAGCTGTAGATTTTTGCTGCTTGGTCACTAGTTATAGCTTCCTTTTGCTTTTCTGCTTCTTGTATTATATTATTATCAGAAAAATGCATTTGTTCCCTTTCATTAAGAAAAAGTACTGCTAGACCAACTGAATACTTTACGTTCTCATACCTCTTTGCAATTGAACGTAAAATTTTTTTCTACATCATATAGATTATTTTTTTCTCATCTCGTCCTGTCCCTCCTATAAATTTTTCATACTTTGTATTAGAATACTCTTTTTTTATAGAATAATGTCAATATAAATCTGTAATAATTACAATGTGAAAGTATATCAAACTTATTCTTTTTTTAAAGTTATTTTTTTAATAAAAAGAGGTCTCCCTCTTTTAAAAAATTTTTCTTAACATTGTAAATAAAACTTCAAATTTTAAAGATTCCTAAAATTAAATATAAAAAAAGTAAATATTAT